>Ga0172379_10000962_pt1 | contig 63381 bp, 56 predicted proteins | sample GrowelOW334metaG_FD_119756 | JGI IMG/M metagenome (GOLD analysis project Ga0172379, IMG submission 119756) | Groundwater microbial communities from an aquifer near a municipal landfill in Southern Ontario, Canada - Groundwater well OW334 metaG | ecosystem: Environmental > Aquatic > Deep... | reverse complement strand
GCAGAGCTTGTATTTAGCTCTGAAGCTAAAATAGGCGCAGAAGGTGTAGAAAAATTTATGATCTGTAATTTCATTAAAGTTGAGTTGGCAATATACGCATTGTTTCCTTCGCAGGTAATTTTTCTAGCCGATCCGCCACCAAGGCTTAATGAACCAATAATACTTGGATTGGCTGGAATAGAAACATTAGCTATTTCAAAACCGGAGGAGCCATCAGCAATCAAGAGATTGGTACCAGAGATGGCAAGACCTTGAGTGCTTCCTGGAGTAGTTATAGTCGAAAGAAGATTTGGGGAAGCAGGGTTGGAAATATTATAAATTTTTACTTCCCCGCCAATTGCAAGATAAAGAGTTGATCCAGAGATGACAGCATCTGATGAAGTTCCGGCAATAGAAGATAATACTTTAAATTCCGTTGGATTTGATATGTCTACAATGTCCGTACCTCGAGGAGTCTGAACCGCTACAGCCAATTTCCCATCAGGCGAAATATTAACTTGATTCGAAGCTCCAAATGGTTTTTGCGAAGCAAGTACTTTCATTGCTGCAGGGTTTGAAACATCTACTGCAACTACACCAAATGGATCGGAGGCAAGATAAGCGGTATTGCCATCACTCGAGAGAACGACATCATTTACTGTTCCTACATCGGGCAAAAAACCAAGTATCGAGGGATTTGGTATTGGACTTAGCATAGCTTTGGCCAAGGGTACATTATTAGTATTAAAAGAGTTATACCCAAACCAACCGAGAGAAGCTACCATTAGCAGGGCTAAAAAACCAATTGCAATTTTGGAAAATCGTTTTTTCATTTTGTCCTCCTATTTCACGCCGGTTATTTTTTGCCAAAGGTTTTTGAACCAAGTCACGATCTTTGATTGTTTTTTAAGCTGAAGATCTGCCGATACGTTTTGATTCAACGAAACATCCTTTTTGACTGTAGCATAACCAGGCTTACTGATTTCCATTTTATATTGTCCGGTTGATAAATCAGTTTTTATAGTATAGGCTCCATTTTGATCCGTTGTTGTCTCAGCGATTTTTTTTCCACTAAAATCTTTTACAACAATCTTTGAATCAGTAATTGGAGAATTTGGCGTGGCAGATTCTTTTAAAATGCCAAAAACAGTATTTCCGGTTGCTGCGGTTTCAGTAGAGGCTGAAGTATTTGTGTTGGTATTATCAGAATTTGAAGAGCTAGTGTTTGAATTAACTGCAGTAATGGTTTCGGTGGCAGTTGAAGAAGAAGCAGATTCGTCTGGGAAAGATGAAGGAGTCCAATCATCTGGGTATGTTGGGGCTGTACCGAACAATGTTAGTGGCAAAGATGCCATTGATCCGTTGTAAGCAGTGACGGTAACAGTGTAAGGATTCCCAATTATACATTGGCCATTATCACAAAATTCTGCATATCGGGCAGTTGAGGGAAAGTCTTCATCGGGATTCTCCCATCCTTCATATGTAGCATTCACATGATATCGAGTAACTGTTCCGATAGCTGCCGGCCATGTAACCACATAAACTGCTTCATTGCCATGAGGCATATGAATAACCAGAGTAGATCCTGTTGGGAAAACCGGAGCCACCTCACTTGTGGTTTTAGTCAACTTGATCGGATAGCTTTGAATGGTTCTTGGCTGGCCCAAGCTGTCGTTGTAGGTAAGCGTGGCCGTGTTTATGATTTCTCCACTAGAATTTTCTTCGTAAGCACTCATTTCTAAATTTTTATATTGACTAATTAATAAAATCCCTCCTGCAAGTATAAAAAAACCGAACCCATAATACTTAAACAACTTTCTTTTTTCCATCTTCCTCCTTAAAAAAATCGAATTATATTTAAAATATTTATTTATTCCAATTAAACATCAAAATTGCAAAATCATTAATATTTACTTTATTATCTTCATTGTAATCAGAGTCACTAACTACATCAACTTTATTCCAATCATTCAATAATGAACCAAAATCTAAAATATCAACAAAAGTATCATCATTCGCATCACCTGCTTTTCGTCTCATTAAATTATAAATTGCCGGTTTTGAACTATTTCCAAATTGATCCTGGCCAACAGCACTAATCTGCGTTAATCCAATTGCAAGTTCAAGTTCAATATTCCAATTATTACCATCAATAATTGCTTCTTGCCCATTTACCAATACTTTTGTAACTTCAGATGATTTTGTTCCATTTATCTTGTATTTCGATTTATAAGTATATAATTTTGAAAGGGTAGATTCTACCGGAGTAATTTCTTTGAATTCCACCTTAAGAGCAACATCTGAAACTAAATCCGTCACAGAAATATTTAAATTAGAATTCGAAGTGGAAAGTTCTTCTTCGTGGTCAATATCCCCAGTAGAAGTATTGTACCACTTCAAGTGATAAGTACCGTCTTTCATGTTTGGGATAGTAATCATACCGGAGACTGGGGCAGGCAAAGCTGGATTATCGGAAGGCTGCCAATCGCGTACAAATTGCCACCAATCCGTTTCGGTTACTGCGTGGTGAAGATTATTATCCTTTAATGATTTATAAACTTTGGTTTTATCGGCATTAGCACAAATCTCTCCAATAAAGTATGTTCTGGTCCAGCTCGTTAGTCCACTAGCATGTGGCGCAGGGTCGAAATTATGATCGGCAACAGCTTTCCATGTATAGGCTTTATTGTCAATCCAAAGGTGCGCTTTGTCGGCTTTACCGTCAGTTATTTCCTTTTGTCCCCAAGCGCGGAGAGAACTAGAATCGGAAACTGTTGCGGAAATATCTTTATATTTTCCATTTGATAAATTTATACCGCTCAAAAAACTTTGATAAGCAGAGGCATACTTAAGCGAATTTATATAGCCATTCCCCTTGTCGTTTTCTAGAGCAGCAAAGCCTTGATCCCAATAAATACTAGTAACGCCATAAGGATTAATGTGCCCCCAAATAAATTTCTTGTACCAAGTATAGTCAGTGTCATATTCAATATTACTGTCTTTAGGAACCTGCAATCCAGATTCACCCACAATAATGGGTTTATTTACAACTCTATAAGGGGGGACGCCTAAAGCTGAACCATAAAAATATGACAAAAGCGCGGAATCATAGTCAACCCGACCGTCATCAAAACTACCATTAGGAACAATGACATCTTCATCGGTGGTATTGTTATGGAGCTTAAAATCCCTAAAGTATACCTCTCCAACAGCAGAATTTATTGTCGGATTCAAAACCAGATACCATGGCCGATCATAATTGTATTGCCAAGTACTTGGGTTAAGAGGTGAATCATGGGTATCAAAAGTAATACTTTTATCAATATATGAAGAACTACTTTCTGATGGCAAATAGTGAGAAGATAGATTATCTGGGATTGTTTTTGAATTTCCATAAGTTCCAAGGGTAATATGTTCAGCCCATGAGTTTTGCAGTAATAAATCAACATCTGCGAAACCGGAGGTACCGGTATCCTGTTGAGGTCTGTTAGCAGAAACATATAAGTTATTACTGGAATCAAAAGCAATCGAAGTAAGCATTCTTGAAGGAGTACTAGATATTACAGTCCAATTATTTCCATCATCAGTTGTTTTCAAAAGATGACTTGTAGTTGTAGCATAGAGAACTCCATTATTATCGTAAGCCATACTTGTTGCATAGCGACTTTCTACACCATTGTTTATCTCTGTCCATGTTGTTTCTCCATTATTTAACCGGAAAAATCCTTCGGCAAAATCAAAGTTTGCAATAATGTCTCCATCTCCATTGACCACAAAATCATTTGCCCACGCCTTAACAAGTCCGCCCGTGGAAAGCTTTGTCCAAACAGTGCCGTTAAAAGTAAAAATACCAATATTAGTAGCGGCATAAAGAACACCACCATAAAAATGTAATTTGTTTATAGTTAATCCAAGACCGAGTGTTGTTGTGTTTAATTGCGTCCACGTGCTTCCATTGTCAGTAGATTTATAGACTCCTTTGCCATTTGTTCCCATATAGACATCTTTGGATACAGTATCAATTACCATTGTAGTAATTCTCGGAAGACTAAGAGCAACAACATCAATTACTTCAAAAGTATCCCCCTGATCGGTTGAACGATATAAATATCCAGGTTCGCCCAAAGCCCCGCCCAAGAAAATATTATCACCATCTATTGCTATGGAGGTGAAATAAGCAAAACCACTATCTGCTCGTAATGGAACCCAACTATTTGTGCCGTTTGGAAGCTTATATATTCCAACTTCCAATCCGGTAATATCTCTTGTTGTTGCATATAAATTTCCAGAATCATCAAATGCTATTTTAGATACAAAACGAGCTGGCTCTGTATTTCCTGTAACATAATTCCATGTTTCACCGCTATTGTTTGATTTATAAACACCTCCGCCAATTCCGCCTGCTTCTACGGGATAAGCAGGATCGGAAGGTTCTGGATTTCGAATATTGCCTTTAACCTGCCAACTTAAAGTGTAATTGTTATTTGGGGCAATAGGAATTGGCCAAGAACCCGCCTGAACACTTGTACCAAATGTACTTTTATAATACGGAGATCCATAAAGCCCCTCGTCATTTTTCAGCATATATTGACCTTTATTAAAAGCTAATCCGGAGTAATTTACATTTTGATATGGAGCCCAATTTCTCCAACCAAGAAGATAAATAGGTTCCCAACTACCTCCATACGGATTTGAATCTGAAACATAGTTATGCCAATCAATATAGCTAAGTGGATCTTGAAACCTTAAATTGTAAAGATATTGAGAGAATGAGCTTGAAGTAAGATTTTTAACAGGGAAACCTTGATAATTAAAATAACTGGCAAAAGCATACATAGTTGCGCTAACATTGCCGTTAGTAGGATCTGTTTCATTAAAAAGCTCAAAAGAATGAACATTAGATGAGTAACCATAGCGGGCAGCGATATAGCGCCAATAATATGTCTGGTAAACACGATTGGCACTAGCACTATCAGCAACTTCGCCATAAAGATAATTTGAACTGTTGTCATACGGACCGACAGTTCCATCCGCTTTAATGCGACAAAAAATACCATCTTCTTTTGCCTCAAGAACAATTTTTAAATAAATATCATTTTCCTTTGCCGCATTTAGCATATAATCGGCTTTCCATGCCTCATATTGAGAAATATAATTTTGGGCATTGGGATTGGGCCGATTTACCAATTCCGGACCATAAGTATTTTCTCCCAAAATTTCCTTTACTGAAATTTCTGCAATATTGGTCTGTCCCGCAGTAACAGTTGAAGCATTTTCTACTTTAAGAGTAACGCCATATTGATCTGCTAAACTTGCAAAATCCCCTTCTTGGGTTAGCCAATCAGTACCAGTAGTCGAACCTGTCAAAACAGCACAACTGTTATCACATGCGATCATATTAACTCCACCGCCAACAAGATCTTTTGTTTTGTATACAATTTTGTAATAATAACTTGTGCTTGGTTTAATGTCGATTGTAGTACCAATGCTGCCTTTACTATTTATCTGAAATGAGAATAAATCACCAGGTCTGACATTATCAGTACCAGAAGCCAAATTTGGTTTATAAAAATCACCGGTAGTTCCTCCTGTTCTGCCACCGTCTGTGGCACTCCAATGCGATTCATAAAATTGGCCGGATGTGTTTGTCATACCAAAAAGAGCAGGCCCTTGAGAACTCTGCCACCATGGACGAATAAAATTTACGCCCCTCTCTTTTGCTAATGCAAAATAAGTATCCATATTTGTCGGCTCTTTAGAATAGTTCATTGTGTTGGTTCCACCGACCAAATTTAAATACTGACCATCTGAAGTCTCGAAATATCTTTTATCATCACTAACCTTAACAAATCCCCGACTAATTGCATTATTATTTACAGCAAAGGCTAAACTTTCATTTGAATAAACTGTAGCTCCGGTAATATCGCGAATATAAATCTGATATTGCCAGTTACCGGCCGTTTCGGTGGCAAAGCGAATTTTCCACACAGGAGTACCGGAAGGATAGATCTTATCTCGTTCACTAGCATTCGCAGGATTTAGAGGTTTAATAATTGAATAGTCAACATAATAAAAGGCGGGTTGAACCAGTGTGGTTGCCCAGTTATCATTTGAAAATCTACCCTCAACAGTAATCCCCTTACCAGCGGAAATTGGATCGCCTGGATTTGGCTTCCAAAAATCGGTCCAAGTAGAGCCTTCACCCGGTGTGATATGATCCGTAATTAAAACTTTTTTTATTGCTTCATAAATCACCTCATCTTTTTTGACCCGAGCATACATATTATATTCAGAAGTAGAATTCCATATGCTATACTGATTTGATACAGGGTCTGGGTCGTATGGCCAATAAGGATTAATAAAACCGCTAACAATCTCATTATTAAGATTATGCAATACATCCCCGTCGGGAGCATTTAAACGATTAATATCGAAAGTAAGTTCAAACTTTTCATATTTTGGGATATTCGGAGAAGCAGTAGTACTTCCTTCATATGAATCACCATTATTTGTTATATTTGCCACCTGCGTTTGTCCTGAAGGCGGTTCTTCTTCAGCTGAAAAATTTAATGCTTTAATATAAAAACCAGTAAATGCAACAGCAAAAAATAGAATCAGAGATATTTTAATATTAGTTTTTTTTGATTTAAACATTATCAATCCATTTAATTCAATCGGTTATTTACAAAAAAAGACTTACATAATTGTAGTCTTATAAAAACATAAAATATATCCTAATTTAAAACAAAAACCAGCTTTTTTTTCCACAATCCCTCCATACAAAATAGCTTACTATATATAGTATATAATAAATATCTTTAAGCAACAATCAAACGATCTGCTTTAGTACATCGTGATATTTTTGATTATCCGGCTCAAGAGCCACACATTTCTTCAAATATCCAACTGCCTCATCTCGCTCGCCAAGTTTAATACAAGTAACTGACAAATTATAATACAATGTAGCATTCGATCCATCTAAATTTATAGCGAATTTCAGAGACTCTTTTGCATCTGCATATTTTCCTTGAGTTAAATAAATTACTCCAAGTCTTGAATAAATACTTGGATTGTTCGGATCAAGCGAAGCTGCTTTAATATAAAATTCTTCAGCTGTATGATAATTTTTGGCTGCAAACGAATTATTTGCTTGAAGCAATAGATCGCGCAAAGTTAAATCGGTTGTCAAACCAATACTTAAAGGGACTTTAGGCAAATTTCTCTTTGGAGAAAAAGCTTCTTCTTTTGGTTCATATTTTTTCTCATCTTTTGCAGGTTCAACTAAAGATTTTTTTTCATCAATTGATTCAATTTTTTTCTTTTCCAAATCCTGATCAGGAATATCTTTTATCAATGCCTTAAATTTTTTTGATTCTTTAACATCTACTTTTTCTTCTGTGCTGATTTTATTCGAGCCGGCTTCATCAAAAAATGACGGCTCCCAAAAATCACTATTACCATCCTCATTAAAATCAATATTTTTCAGCAGCTCATCAATTTCTTTGTCATCATTTTTTTCTGATGATTTATTCATTTTTTGATGCCTAGAAAAATCATCATCAGAAATCATTGGTTTCTCTTTTTTATTAAAAAAATTAGTACTCTTAGGAATAATATCCTTAAAATTATCCGTTCTATTTTTAAACGCAGGGATTTTTCGTCCAATAATAATTATTATTCCAGCCAGTGCAACAAAAATTAATATTTCTACAAACAAGTTACCTCCATTTTATACTCTCGGATTCGCTACTATATTAATCTATTCTAACCTAAAAGTCTAGTAAAATTTTCTCAAGAAGCAATCTTTTATTAACATTAGTTGCAAGGTCAGCTTTTGCTTCTTGAATATTTCTAATAATTCTAATAACATCTTTCTCTTCAGTTATTAAAGAATGAAAATAGCTTAACCACGAATTTAGCAAATCGGTTAAATCATCATTTTTTGCCCATTTTTCTGCTTTTTTAAATTTTTCAGCCAGTGTCATTGTTCTTAGATTAATAATTTCAGAAAAATCATATTTTTTAACCATTTTTTTCAAGTTCACAGTTTGGCATCTTGATTTAATAGTATCAAGCATTAAATCTGAATTTTTAGAAAATAATAATAAAACTCCATATTTTGGAGGTTCTTCCAATATTTTTAGCAAACTATTTTGGGCCGGTATGGACAAGACTTCTGCATTTTTCACTGCAACCAATTTAATATCACCTCGAATTGGTCTTGAAGACAAAAAATTCTTAATATTTCTAACAGATTCTATTTTCCCATCATCCACAATTTCTATCTCGGAAATGCCAGCTTCAAAAGACTCGATAATTTGTTGCTGAATCTCCGCGCTGGCTCCAATAAATAAATAAGCATGAGCGTAAGTTCCTTGTTTAATTTGTTTAAAAAATAATTCTAGCATAGATTTAATGTACCATATCTCTTTGACAAGGCAACTGGTCAAGAGTAAAATTGAATCATGAGCAAAAAACAACAATTCACCGAAAAAAAATTAATTTGTCGAGAATGCGGAAAAAATTTCATCTGGACAGCCAATGAACAAAATTTTTTTAGTGAAAAAGGCTTAAAAAATGTTCCGACTCGTTGCGAAAAATGCCGAATTTTATACAAAGAAAAACATAAATTCAAAGTTTCATCCCCGATAAAATGTAAAGAATGCGGAGTTGAAGGAGAAATTTCTTACCTACCTAAAAATAAAAATGATTTAATTTTATGCGAAAATTGTTTTGCAAAACGCCAAAAAGAGTACCAGCTAGCAAAAAATGCCAAACCTGCACCTGAAGAAACCAATCAAACAACTAGCGATAAAAAAGAGATCAACGAAATCTAACTAATATTTTAGTTAATTAAGCAGCTACTTCTTTTGGAGTTTTTACTACAACTGGTTTTGCAAGAGTTTTCATACAACCAGTACAAACTAAAATCTTGACACCTTCAATTGTCATTTTTTGTAAATTTGGTTTAAAACTTCTCTTGGTTCGTGGTGCTCTAAATTTCCACTTACCAGAGTGAATATGTCTAATATTTTGTCCTACAACAGGATGTTTCCCGCAAAGCATGCAATCGTTCATTTATCTGCTCCTTTATTGCAATAATAATAAAAATTAGCTAATATAAATATAAATCTATCCAATAATAACATAATTAAAGAAAAAGGTCAATTGTTAGTTTTAAATTTGTTTTCAAATCCATTTTTCTTTTTCTGTTTTATAGCTGCTCTTATTCTTGCTTTAACTGTTCATGAATTTGCTCATGCTTGGGCCGCCGATAAATTAGGCGACTCAACAGCTAAACATATGGGCAGATTAACATTAAACCCATTGGCTCACCTTGATCCAATCGGTAGTATTTTTTTACTTTTAGCCGGCTTTGGCTGGGGCAAACCTGTACCGGTAAATGACAGAAATTTCAAAAATCCGGCAATTGATACGCTAAAAGTCTCCGTGTCAGGTCCGTTAAGCAATCTGCTGCTTGCCGTAATTTTTGCTATTCCAATTAGATTTTTAGACCTGCCAGCCAATACAAATTTATTATTCCAAGTAATTGTCTCGATAAATTTAATTTTAATGACATTTAATCTCCTTCCCATCCCTCCGCTTGATGGCTCAAGTATTTTAAGAATATTTTTAGGTGAATCGGGCTATGCTGCATTTGAACAAATGGGTATATATATTCTTATTGCAATTTTATTTTTTACGCCTCTCATCTCTATTATTATCAAATATGTTGCTGGAAATATTTTTATTTTCCTAACCAACACAACGCCTATCTTGTTTTAGCTTCACAGGTAAGCTATAATTTTCTTGAGTTTATATAGTATATAAACTACACTTTTAGTACAGCCAAACCGGAGTGTGGCGCAGTTGGTAGCGCACATGACTGGGGGTCATGTGGTCGCCGGTTCAAGTCCGGCCACTCCGACCAACAAAATATTAACAATATTCGATTAGATTATTAACCAAAATTGTAAAAAAAATAAGTGGACCAAAATGGATTACCAGACGAGATTTGCAAGAATTACAAATCTAGGAAAACTACAAGACAGATTTTTAAGTAGCCAAATTAATCAACCAACAACTCCTGATTTAATCAATAAGGGAAATTTATATTTATTAGTTGAAATCAAAAATCCTTGGGTAAATGCAGCACAAATCGGGCAGGTCATAATAAATACTTTACTTCGTTACTATTATAAAAGTGAGGACTCCTCAAATTTAACAAATTTTGAATATTCTCTTAAAAAAGTTAATGAAGCATTAGCTCAAATGACTCAAAACGGCGAAACTGATTGGATCGGTAACTTAAACGCAATTTTAGTTTTAAATTGCGACAATGATCTCCACATCGCCCAAACCGGTTCAACTAATGCTTTCCTAATCAGAAACAATTCAATCAATGACTTATCTTTTAGCACTGAAAATAGAGAAACGCATCCTTTAAAAACTTTTTCTAACATTGCCAGCGGAAACATTGAATCAAATGACAAAATTTTTATTTCCAATTCTGAAATAATACGTTTTATTCCACGAGAAAAATTAGAACACATAGTTAAAACACTTACCCCAAAAGAAGGTATTTTTGAAATTGCCAAGATTTTAAAAAAACAAAAAATAAAAAATATAAATGCTATCATTTTAGAAACTCTGGATAAAAATTCTTCAGAAAATGCTATTCTTGAAGATTTCCCTGACACAATATATCTTGATCAGCCATTAGAATCGTATTTAGTTACATCTAAAAAAATTTACAATACCCACATTAAACCAAATGCTATAAAGCTCGGGAAAATGACTGCATCTGGTTCAAAAAAAATTACCCACTTTTTAAAAACCAAGGCTCTACCGTTAGTTATGAAAATTTCTAAAATTACCGGCAAAAAGATTGGTGAAACATCTTCAAAAACTGGAGAAAAATTCTCACCTATACTAGACAAAATCAAACCCAAGGGACGAGATCAGATAATACCAAATGAAAAAAAATATGTTGTTTCACATTATGCTGATCCTAAATGGAAAAAAATAATTTCTAAAATTTATCGGTGGCTTATTAATCATCCAAAATATTTATATGGCATAGTTGCAACAATTTCAATTATTATTGTAATTTGCTTAATTTTTAACAACAAATCATCAAAAGGCGACGATCAAGCTAATAAAAATGAATCAATCACCCAAATCGAACAACTATTAACAGATGCCGACAAAATGTTAGTTTTTAATGAAACTCAAAAAGCAGTGGATTTATTGGTTCAAGCAAAAACATTAATCAGCGAATCAAATATTTCTGATTCCAATAAAAAAGATGAACTATCTGCAAAAACCGATGAATTGATTGCAAAAAGCATAAATGCTAAAATTTTAACTTTTTCAAAAAATTCTAATTACACCGGTTCTGACAGTATATTTATATACAATAATAAAGTCATTGGTTTTAACAATAAAACAAATTCAACCATCGAACCGGATCTTAAAAACGAACCCACTTCAAAAATAATTTTAACCGGAAGCACAACCCCGGCAAGAGCTATTTATTTTGATGGCACAGATACTTTATTTATAGAAACTGGACAAAATGAAATATATTCATACAATCTTAAAACATCATCTTCTATAAAAATCGAATCTACAACCGGTTGGGTTCAAGCTGCCAATATTCTACAATATGGAAAAAATCTATATTTAATTGATGCGCTAAATAACACAATTGTAAAATATGCTGCAACAAGTAGTACAAAATACGGAGATGCTTTTCAATATATAACAGATAAAACAACTTTATCTGATCCAATCTCATGGGATGTTGACGGACAAATATTTATTCTGGAAAAATCTGGAGATGTTATTCAGTATGCAAAAGGTAAAAAAACTAACTTTACAATAACTGGCATTCCTGCTCCTTATGATCACATATATTCCGGACTCAAAATATTTGCTACTGAAAATTCTAGCGACCTATATATTGTAGATGGGGGAGAAAAAGATACAATTGGACCAAGAATTATCAAATTTGATAAAAATGGCAAATTTGTTTCCCAATATCTTTTCCCATCAAATACCACTAATATTAAAGATATTTTTATTCAATCATCCAGCAAAAAAGTTTGGGTTTTAAACGACACTCAAGTCCTAGAAACAACATTAGAATAGTATTCAATTTTCAATTTTAAATTTAGTTTAAACTAAATTTAAAATGAATAAATCCTACCTTTTTCAGAAAATAAAAAATCACTTTCGCTCCAATAGAAACCTTGTCTGCCTGTGATAACAGGATCAGAACAAGGAGTGTCTATCAGGAAGAAAGTGATTTTTTATGCTTCTGAAAAAGTCGTGTAGGGGTAAGGAGTCATCAGAGGGCTAGGGGGCGACATCGAAAAGAGCCCCCTGCCCTTTGGCAAAATATAATTTAAAATAACTATTTAATCTTAACCAATTTTAATTTGCCCGCTTGAACTATCATTCCACTATAAGTAGTTATAACCGCATCTGCATCTGTTATTTTTAAGGAATCAATCTTTACTCCTCCTTGAACAATCAATCTTTTAGCAGCTGCTTTTGAAGAGACGAAATTTAAAAATAACAATAGATCAACTAATTTCCATTCTCTAAGTTCAGCAATAATTTCAGTAATTTTATCCGGCAATTCTTTTTTTGAAAACACTTTATCAAAATTATCTCGTTCAAGCTTAGCTATTTTTTCACCATGATAAATTTTAACAATTTCATAAGCCAATAGTATTTTTGCATCTCTTGGATTATCCCCTTTTCTTAAACCTTTTTCGATTTTATTTATCTCTCCCATAGACAAATAAGTACAATCAACAAAACATTGGACAATTGCCTCATCTGGCAAAGCCATAATTTTCCCGAACATATTTTTCGAAGACTCATTCAACCCTATCCCCGTGCCAAGGGATTTACTCATCAATTTTTCACCTGTAACCGGATTCGTTAAAAGAGTGGTCGTAATCACAAATTTTTCACCTTTTAAGTAATTTTTAACTAATGTCCTGCCGGCCAACATATTAAAGGTTTGATCACTTCCACCTATTTCAACATCCGCTTTTAGCTCCACTGAATCATAACCTTGCATCAAAGGATAAAAAAACTCATGAACATAAAGCGGTTTATTAGACTTGATTCTCTTTTCGAAAATATCTCTTTCAATCATTTGCTGAACAGTAAAATTAGAAGCCAGCTCAATCAAATTTTCAAAATTTAATTTAGATAACCAATCTGAATTAAAACGAAATTCAATTGGATTTTTCTTGTCTTTAAAATCAAGAATTTTACCAATTTGATCTTTGAACGTCTTTACATTTTTTTTAACCTGTTCTTTAGACAATCTAACTCTTGCGGAACCGCCTTTATCACTAGGATCACCAATCATAGCCGTAAAATCACCAATTAAAACAATTATTTTATGTCCAAGATCATGAAACCTTTTTAAAATAATATAATTTGTAGAATGACCAAGATGAGCATAGTCTGCCGTCGGATCAATTCCCATGTAAATTCTTAATTTTTTCCCTGTCAGCAGAACTTTTTCAAATTCTTCTTTTGTTGGGTAAATCTTATCAATTGATCTGGTTAATAGTTCATTGTATTTCATTTTTTTCCCGCTAATGAATTGGTTATCAAAACTATTTAAATTATATTGACAATTTGCTATAATGTAAAGGAAAAGCTAACTAAAAAATATATGGTATTTTACAAAAAATTTCATTTTAAGATGCCGACTAAACGTTCTATAAAAAAATTCTTTACACCAAAGAATTTATTGCGCTTCAGCTTTAAAGTTTTAATCGCCGGGTTAATATTAATTGCCATACTTTTTATTTGGTTTAGTAAAGATCTACCTCGAAAAGGCAAAATCATCAATAGAAAATCTTCAGAATCAACAGTTATAATGGATCGAAATGGAAATTCTTTATATAATGTTTTCGGCAATGAACGAAGAACATCTATTGATTTTGCTGAAATACCTCAAGACATAAAAGATGCTACAGTCGCACTTGAAGATAAAAATTTTTATCACCATTTTGGATTTGATTATCGCGGATTCAGCAGAGCAGTGATATACAGGATATTAGGAAAACCTTCTGCCGGCGGCGGATCAACGATTACTCAACAATTTGTAAAAAATGCTCTTCTTAGTCCAAAGCAAAACATATCAAGAAAAATAAAAGAACTAATTCTTTCAATTGAACTTGAACAAATATATTCAAAAGAAGAAATATTGGCCTTTTATCTCAACGAAATTCCTTATGGTAATAACAATTATGGCATTGAAGCAGCTTCAAACTATTATTTTAATAAAAGAGCAAAAGATCTAACCTTACCTCAAGCAGCTATTCTCGCTTCCATACCTCAAAGACCAACTTATTATTCACCATATGGCACGCATACAGATCAATTAATAAATCGTCGCAATTCTACTCTTAAAAAAATGCTGGATCAAGGCTATATCACTCAAGAAGAATATGACAGTGCAACAAAAGATGATACTTTAGCTCAAATCCAACCAAAACACGAGGCAATACTTGCACCGCATTTTGTAATGTATGTAAAAGAGCAACTCGAAACTGAATATGGACAAGATATTGTTGAAAACGGAGGACTTCGAGTTTACACCACTTTAGATATTGAAAAGCAAAAATATGCCGAACAAGCAATTCAAGATAATACTGCAAAAATTCAAAAATATAATGGCGATAATGCTTCTCTTGTTTCAATCGATACAAAAACCGGCGAAATTCTAGCCATGGTCGGATCAATTGATTATTTTAACAGAGAAAATAACGGTAACTACAACGCAACAATTGCTCTAAGGCAACCTGGATCATCGTTTAAACCAATTGCATACGCAACAGCTTTCAAAGGAAAATACAACCCAGCTTATACATTGTTTGACTTGCCAACTGATTTCGGTAATTATTCTCCACAAAATTTTAACGGCAGTTTTAATGGACCGGTTAGCATGCGAACAGCGCTTCAGAATTCATTAAATATTCCTGCTGTTAAAACATTGTATTTAGCTGGAATCGATAAAACCATCGACACTGCGCATGATATAGGTATTACTTCCTTAAATGATAGAGCAAGATATGGATTATCTTTAGTTCTTGGCGGCGGAGAAGTAAAACTCGTCGATCTAACCAATGCTTATGCAACTTTTGGCAACCAAGGCAAGAATTCTCCTTTATCATCAATATTAAAAATTGAAGATAAAGATGGAAAAATTATTAAAGAAAATAAATCAGATAAACAAAAAGAAGTCCTTGATCCTCAAGTCGCATACGAAATAAGCGATGTTCTTTCCGACAACAACGCTCGCGGCATGGTTTTTGGAACTAATTCACCACTTCATTTTCCTGAAAGAACAGTTGCCGCAAAAACAGGAACAACACAAAATTTTATGGATGCATGGACAGTAGGATATACTCCTTCAATTGCAGCTGGCGTATGGGTTGGCCGAAACGATAACAAACCAATGAACAATATGGCTGATGGTGTAGTTATTGCAGCGCCAATATTTCATCAATATATGGACCTAGCATTAAAAGATAAAGAAAATGAAGAATTCGCGCGGCCAGCCGGAATCGAAGAAATAACAGTAGAAAAATATTCAAACAAATTACCAACTGATGCGTCAAAAGAATTTGTTAAAGATATTTTCACGAAATGGCAAATTCCCAAAGATCATGATGATGTAAATGTAACCTTACGCGTTTGTAAATCATCTGGTAAAATTGCCACAGATTTAACTCCTGATGATCAAACCGAAATAAAAACATTTACCAATGTTCACTCGGAGATGCCTTCGCTTTCCAATTGGGAAGGCGTTGTCAGAATTTGGGCAGAAGAGCATGGAATGGGTTCAGTGCCTCCAACAGAAAAATGTGATGAATATACCCCTGACAATGAACCAAAAGTAAGTATCTCCTCTCCTCCAGCTGATTCAACTCTTTCCTCAACAACAATGATTAATGTTGATGTAACTTCGGGTTACGACATTGAATTGGTTCAATTTTATATTGATAATGTTTCAATCGGAGAAAAATCAGCTGCTCCTTATTCTTTATCTTATGATTTTTCAAAACTCGCCAGTGGCTCACACACGCTTAAAGTTTCAGCAACCAATAAATTAAGTCTAACTGGACAATCCAGTATAAACTTTAAAGTAGCAAGCGACTCAACTGCTCCTGGAAATGCAACAAATGTTAAGATTACTTCGACCGCTGGGTCTGGTTCTGCCACAATTCAATGGACAAATCCAATTGATTCCGATCTAGAATCAGTTGCAATTTATCAATCTAAAATATCTGGGTCAGTTGGATCTCAAATCGCCAAAGTAAGCTCAACAGTTTCATCAGTAGGAAATTATACCATAACAGGACTTTCTCTTGGAACTTACTATTTTACTCTTAGACCTATTGATATTAATGGCAATGAAAATAAATCGTCCACTCAATACAACATAAATATTTTATAATTTATCAAATAAAAAACTCAAACATTTATCAAGAGATTTAAATTTCGGCAATATTTCATAGCCCAATCTCAAGGCTTCATTTTCTCTTTTTTCTTGATGTCTTACTTTTCTAATTTCTCCGGATAATCCTACTTCGCCAAAAATGCATAAATTTTTATTAACAGACTTGTCAAAAAGCACAGAAGCAAGTGAAACAATAATAGCTAAATCTACTGCAGGTTCTTTAATTTTCATTCCGCCCACTGCATTTAAATACACATCAAAAGAATTTAGATTGACTTTAAATTTTTTCATAACAGCAAGAAGCAGATCAAGTCTTTGTACATCAAGTCCGGAAGCAGATCTTTTTGGATAACCAAAAATGGATTGATTAACAAGAGCCTGAATTTCAACTAAAAATGGACGCGTTCCTTCGATAGTTGCTGTAACAATTGATCCCGGTCCTCCCAACCTTTCGGCAAGCAATTCAGAAGACGGATTAGGCATTTCAACAAGTCCAGTTCCATCCATCTTGAAAATTCCAATTTCAGTTGCATCGCCAAATCTATTTTTAAGTCCTCTTAAAATTCTTAAATCATGATATCTTTCGCCTTCTAAATACAATACGACATCAACCATATGCTCAAGAATTTTAGGACCGGCTATATCACCGTCTTTTGTAACATGTCCAATAATAATTGTCGCAATATTTTCTCTTTTTGCCATTTTAATTATTCTTAAAGCACTTTCTCGAACTTGAACTAAACTACCTGAAGCTGATGGAAAATTTTCTAAATACATCGTCTGAATTGAGTCAATTACAACAAGACTTGGCCGTAATTTTAAAATAGTTTTTTCAATTGAATCTAAATTCGTTTCAGCAATTAAATAATTCTTATCAAGTTTATTTTTATTCTTGGAAACTCTTTCAAATCTAATTCCAATCTGATTCAATGATTCTTCCCCTGTCACGTAACATACATTGGGAATTTTAAGCGCCAACTGAAGTGCTAGTGTTGATTTTCCAATTCCAGGATCTCCTCCTAATAAAATAACCGATCCAGGCACAATACCATCTCCCAAAACTCTATTTAGCTCATCAATTTTTGTATCGATTCTTTTTATTGTTTCTGTTTTTATGTCTGAAAAAATATAGCTTTCAGCTGGTTCAACTTTTTGAATGCCATGACCTAAATCTGATTTCAATTCTTTCAAACTATTCCAAGCTCCGCAAACATCACATTTCCCGTTCCATTTCAAAAATTCATTTCCACATTCTTCACAAATATAAATAATATCTTTTTTCATTTTATTTCTTCACCTGATTTTTTAATATCAACTAATTTTAATTGTACACTCATACGGCCGTTTTTTTTAGCCCACTCATCTTGTTCCAGATAAAATGCAACATCAATAATTTCTCCACTTTTAAAATTTAATTCTCCCATATTAAAACCAATACTGTTAAATGTTTCTAAAATCCCACCTTCTTTTGATGCTAATTTTAAAACTAAATGTTTATTTTCACTAATTGTTTTTGCGTCAGATATTACAACATTTTCCATTGCAAAAATCGGTTTATAATTACCAAGTCCGTAAGGCTCTAAAAATTTTAGCTGATCTGTAAGTTCAATATTTACATCAATTGGTTTTAAGACTAAATCAATATGTATACTTGGTACCAAATCTTCATTTGATAATTTCTCTTCAGCAATTTTTAATATTTTTGCGTAGATATTATCAAAATCTGATTCTTTAAATGTTAATCCGGCAGCTTTACTATGTCCTCCAAACCTTATCATCATATCAGCTACTTCAGATAAATCTTCAATTAAATGGAACCCATCAATTGATCTGGCTGATCCAACCAGATTTTCTTCATCTTTTCCAAGCACAATTGCAGGACGACCATATTTTTCAACAATTTTTCCCGCAATTAATCCTACTATTCCGGCTGGCCATGTTTCATCACTAATCATCAAAATTTTATTTTTACTTAAATCTTGTTTTTCTATTTTAGAAATAGCCTTAAGAATTGCCTCACTCAATACTTCCTGCCGTTCAATATTTATTTTATTTAACTCTTGGGCTAAGTTATCAGCAATTATTTCATCTTTTTCAATTAATAGCTTAAATGCGGCCTTGCTATTTTTAAGTCTTCCTCCTGCATTAATTCTTGGACCGATCTGGAAACCAACAACATAAGGATCTATTTTTTCTGGATCAATTGCGCTTATCTTATACAAAGATTTAAGACCGATTCTTTTTGTTTTTCTAAGAACAATTAACCCAAATTTTGTCAAAACTCTGTTTTCTCCTAAAAGCGGCACTATATCGCAAATCGTGGAAATAGCCACTAAATCCAAAAACCATTTCATTTGATCCGGATTTATTTTATCTGGAACCATTTCAGATATAAGCTGGCAAAGCTTAAATACAACTCCTGTTCCGCATAAATCTTTAAAAGGATATTTTGAACTTAATTTTGGGTTAATAATTAAACAATCTTTTGGTAATTTGTCTTTTTGGATTTCGTGATGATCAGTAATTATCACTTCAATATTATTTTTCTTTGCATACGCTACTTCAACTTTTGCAGTAATTCCCGCATCAACTGTAATTATTAAATTCACATTTTCTTGGATAAATAAATCAATTGTATCATTTGAAAGCCCATATCCATCGCTTCTCTCTGGAACATGCCAAAACACATCAGTTGCTCCTATTTTATTTAGAAACTCATACAGTAAAACGCCCCCCGGAATTCCATCAGCATCATAATCAGCAAAAATTCCAATTTTCTCTTTCTTTTCTATCGCATCAATTATTCTTTTTGCAGCTTCCGGTGCATCACTTAAAAGTCTTGGATTGTGAAGATCAATATTATAACTTGGATTTAAAAAAAGCTGTTTTTCACCAGCAGTAATTTTTCTATTTATTAAAATTTGCTCAATAACATCATCTGATTTTTTTTCTGCAATAATCCATTTTTTCATTATTTTACCAATTAATACAATTAATAATTTCTAAAGTGAATTATTGTGCGAGTCGCGCATGTGGTAATCCACGCTAAGCAGCGAGTACAATAATTCACTTTAGATACTAACACTAGACATTTCCTTTAAAAAAGAGCGAGGTATTACTGAAATTGCGCCCGCCTGCCGGCGAGGCAGGCATAAAGGTCCGCCGGTGCTAAGCAATTTGGTAATACTGAGCGACTATTTGTAGTACGCCCTACCTTCAATCCTTAAATCAACATATTCTTTTACACTATCTCTCGCTTTAGTTAAAATAAGCTTCAGATCTTCAAGCTGGTCAGATGCCGAACGATCAAGCGTAAATATTGCTTTCCAATTAGCATCTGTTGAAACATAAATATGATAAGTAGATTCTTCAATAGACATACCGGTAATTTTTTGACCGGTTACTAATGAAAAATTATCGCGAATTGTTTTTACAAAATCAATAAAATCATTAGATATAATCCTTCTACCTATTTGAGCTGGCACATTTTTCTTATCTTCAATAATCAAAAAAGTTCCATCATTTGTAAAATTATTTATTTCTTCATAAAGCATACCTTTATCATCTACCGAATAATATTTTCCTTCAGATAACCATACTAATGATTTTTTTCTTAATTCACCGGTAATTTTAACAGAATCAGGAAGTCCTTTATAAAAAGTTAAAGATTTAAAATTCGGCATTTTTTTGAGCAATTCTTTTTCCTCATAATCCGATGAAATAAATAATAAATTACGACCTTTTAATTTACTGGCTTCAGCAATTAACTGATCATTTTTTTCACCTTCAAAAATAATATTATTTAAATTAAAAAAACTGGAAAAATAGAAAAAATATACTAAACACCCGACAACTAACAGCAAAACAAACCATTTTATTGATTTAGGTGAAATATAAAAACCTCCATCTTTAGCTTTTGGAGTTGGATAATATATTGTTGAATAACTATATTTATTCTTCTTCATCCGAAATCTCCAGTTTTTCTAAATTCATACTATCCCAATTACCAAAATATTCAAAAGATTCTTCCAACATTATACCTTGTTTTTCTCTAATATATGATTTAATAGATTCAATATAATCTTTTATTTCTTGTGATTTAGCTTTTCTATAATTATTTATAAATTTTGGATTTTCCCTGTCCAGACAAAATGCTTTTGTTTTAGTTTTTTGTTCTCGTAAATTTTTAATAGTTTCCGTGTCATTTTTACCATCAAGATATCTGCTAGAAAAAACCTTTAAATTTAACTGATTCAAAGGAAAATTTTTTTCGCCAAGTTTTTTATAGTATGAAAGTTTTTTCCATATATCTTCTCTTTTATTTTGTGCCAATTGTAATTTAAGCGACAAAATAATTGGTTTTGGTTGTATTTTTTTTAATTTATTAATTCCTGTTTCAAACTCAAACCAATCTCGATTTTTTTTAAGCACTTTATAATCACCATCTGCTTTTGGAAAAAGAATAGTCGCACTTTTGATAAAATTAGTTATTGGCACATTAAAAACATTAATATTACTCCAAACAGCTCCTCCAATAGTTCCCGGAATTGTTGCATATGGTTCCATTCCGGAAAGTTCTCTTGAACACGACTCCATCACAATTCTCTTTAAACTAACTCCGGAATCAACAATTATTTGACTCATTTCATCTAAAAATGCAAGATTATTTGTCTTATTTTTAATTACCAAGCCTTTATATCCATAATCAGAAAAAAGCACATTGCTTCCTTCTCCCAAAACCATATAATCTTCCTTAATAGTAATCGCTCCAGACACACCATTTATCAATTCTTCGATTGTATCGGCCTCGCAAAAATATTCAGCCACTCCACCTGTTTTTATTCTGGTCAAATCACGCATTACATAATTACTATGAAAATTATTGATATGTTTTTCAAGCTGTTCTTCTTTAGTCATAGCGTTATGCAAATATCTCTTTTTTAATAATTTCAATACTATCAATTTTAGAAAACTCCCTGCATGCTTCAGACATTTTTTTTAACTCACTTTCATTATCCAATAAATCTAAAATAAATTTAATATAATCATCATTTGAAAATTGTTTTTCACTAACTTTTTTTGCAAACCCCATTTCTTCCCCATAATTTGCATTTACTTCTTGATGCCCTGATGCAGAGGTCGATAAAGGAATTAAAATCGATGGCTTTAAAGCAGCAGCAATTTCAAACATTGTAGTTGCACTAGCTCTTGAAATAATTAAATCGGAAATTCGAATTGCCTTGTCCATTTCATTTAAGAAATTATAAACTTGAAATTTATCTTTCTTGTCGCCAAGCCTTTCTTTTATAGATACAAATTTTTCATAAAATTCATTACCAGACAAAACAATAAGCTGCGTTTTTTCTAAAATTATCTCAATATTCTTTTCAATAAATTGATTAAATAATCGCGATCCTTGTGATCCACCAGTTACAAGCAATACTTTTTCTTTACTTGAAAAATTGAAAAAATTATAATCTTCATCTGTTTTCTTCATCTGAAATTCAGCGCGTACTGGCACGCCTGAATAAATCATTTTATTTTTTGGAAAAAAATAAAATTTCTCGGGGAAACCTACAAATATTTTTCTTGCAAATCTCCCGCAAATTTTATTAGAAACTCCGGCAATTATATCAGACTCATGAATATAAATCTTCTTTCTCAAAATTGCAGCAGTTAAAACAACTGGAATTGAAACATAACCGCCTTTTGCAAAAACTATATCCGGATTATAAAATAATACGAAAAAAAACGACTGAACCATTCCAATTATAGTTTTTAAAATATCAATAATATTTAAGACACATGATCCAAGCGTCAAATATCTTCTAATCTTGCCAGCCAATATTTTTTTAAATTTTATATCACTTGGAACCATGCGCGATTCCATACCACCTGTTCCAACAAAAATAATATCAGCTTCATTTTTTACATTTTCAGCAATCACCAAAAGCGGCGTAATGTGTCCACCTGTTCCTCCGCCAGTCAAAATAATTTTCTTTTTTTTCATATTATGCTCCAGATGAATGTTTAGATATATTTAATAATATACCAATCGCTGCCAAGTTAACAACCAAAGACGATCCACCGGCACTAATAAAAGGAAGGGGGACTCCGGTTAATGGAATTGCGCCAACCATAGCGCCAATGTTCAGAAATGCTTGAAAAACAATCCAAGTAGTAATACCAATTGCCAAAAACTTACCAAAATTATCAGGGGCCGATTTTGCAATATTGTAACCCCTGTAAGCAATAAACAAAAAAGCTAAAATTACAAACATTGATCGCAAAAAACCCAGCTCTTCAACAGTAATTGCAAAAATCGAATCAGAAAATGGCTCTGGTAAATATAAATATTTTTGTTGACTTTGACCAAATCCAAGTCCAAGTAAACCTCCGGAACCAATTGCAATTAAGGCCTGATACATGTGATAACCAGCTCCGAGTGCATTTTGACTTGAATGATCCCAAAAAACTTTAAGTCTAGATAATCTATAAGATGAAGAAAATATTAATATTAAAAAAGCGGCTGCCGCACCTAATCCTCCAAGTAAAAATTGAACAAAATCAGCCCCGGCCACAAAAAACATTGAAACTGCTGTAATTACAAAAACAAGAGTTGTGCCCATATCTGGTTGTTTCATAATCAAAAAAGCAAAAACTGCAACAAGTACGAAGAACGGTAAAAAACCAGCCGTAAAAGATTTTATCAAAATTCCTTTTCGATCAAGCCAAGCCGCCAAATATATTAAAAAACCAAGTTTTGCAAATTCAGATGGCTGAAAAAATATCGGCCCAATATGCACCCAACGAGTCGCACCCTTTATTTCATTACTCACACCGGGCAGAAGAAGAAGCGACAACATTAAAAGTGTAATAATCAAACACCAAAGCGCATATTTTCTTAAAGACATATAGTCAACAATTGTTAAAACAATCATTGCGATAATTCCAATAAGTAACCACTGAAACTGTTTTGTAAGATAATAATAATTTTGTCCAAATTTTTCATAAGAAAGCACAACCGATGTTGAAGAAATCATCACCAGTCCAAAACCAACGAGCGCTAGAATTACTAAAGCAAGTATAATATCGATTCTTTTGTTTCTTTTTCTATAAGAAGGCATAGGATATATTAATTACTAATTACTAATTTCTAATTAACATAATAAATGGCGAGCATTTATTCTTTTCTAGTTTTTCAATTTATTCACTTGATTTTTAAACTGACAACCTCTATCTTTGTAACTTTGAAACATGTCGAAGCTAGCTGCTGCAGGCGACAACAAAACAACTTCTCCAGAAGAAGCATTTGAAGCAGCCATTTTTACAATTTCTTCCATATTTTTTGCACCTTCAAAAAATTCGATTTTCTTTTGACTATCATTTTTAACAACTATTTCTCTTAATTTGTCAGCCAATTCACCAATCAGAATAATTTTTTTAACATTATTTGAAACTATTTCTTTACCAAGTTCTGTAAAATCAAGGTTTTTATCCCGACCACCAAGTATCAAATTAATCGGTTCTTTAAATGATCTAATTGCTGCAATAGTAGGATCAGGACCGGTTGCAAATGAATCATTATAATATTTTGCACCTCTTATTTCACCAACTAATTCCAGTCTATGCTCAAGTCCTTTAAATTCTTTGACAATAGCAGAAATTATTTTTGGTTCAACACCAGCCAAATACGCAGCTACAGATGCAGCAGAAATATTTTCCCAATTATGCTCACCTCTAAGCTGCAGTTCAGTCGTATTTGCTATAACAATTTCTTCATCCCCTGTATTTAAAATTATTTGTTTTTTGTCTTTAACATAAGCCCCCTGATCAACCCATTTTTTGCGGCTAAAATAATAACAATTCGCTCTTGTAGCAGAGGCAAATTCAAATGAAGTCAAATAGTCAGCATTAATCACAACAAAATTATCTTTATTTTGATTTGAAACAATATTTTCTTTTGAAGAAATATATTCATCCAAGTCTTTATGAACATTTAAATGATCTGCCGTAATATTTAAAACAACTGCAATATCAGGACTCTTTTCTAGATCTTGAAGCTGAAAACTACTCAATTCATAAACAACAAAATCATCTTTTGTAATCTGATCCAGTTTAGTTAAAAGAGGTTCTCCAATATTTCCCCCTAAATATGTTTTAATATTGGCTTTATTTAAAATTGCAGCAATCAGTGTAGAAGTTGTCCCTTTTCCTTTAGTACCGGTAACCCCAATAATTTTGGCCGGGCATAAATCAAAAAATAATTTTGTAGCAGAAGTAATAATCGATCCGTTCTTCTTTGCCTCAATTATTTTTGGATCAAGATAAGGAATACCGGGAGAACGAAAAATAATATCAAATCTCTTTAAATCATTTAAATAATTCTCACCGCCAATAAACTGAACATCATCTGAAACACCAGCCAAATCAATCTGCTCGCGTTCTAATTTATCGCAAATAGTAATAATTGCGCTTGTATTTTTCAAATATTGATAGGCTTCTTTGCCCTCTACTCCAAAACCTAAAATGGCAATTTTTTTGTTTACAAAATCCATTGCTCCTCCTATATATATAGTAGCAAATTTCACAAGATTTAAGAAGCACTTAATTAAATAATTTGATCTATTTTTTCAAAAAGAAAAAACATTGATTTTAGAAAAATTAATTACATTATTAGATTACGCCCCGAAGCGTCTCTCTCGTTTTGTAAAATCTTCGATAATAGAGTCTAAATCTTCTTTATTAAAATCAGGCCATGATTTATTAACAAAAAACCACTCACTATAAGTTGACTGCCACGGCAAAAAATTCGAAGTTCGATGTTCTCCACCAGTTCTAATAATTAAATCGGGATCTGAATCCAAATACAAGTGCTTTCTAACTTCTTTTTCATCAATCTTTTCAATACTCAAAAGTTTATTTGCGCATTTTTTAACAATAGATTTTACGGCATCAACAATCTCTTCCCTTCCACCATACCCAATCGCAAAATTAACCCGAAAATCTTCATATTCGCGAGTTGCCTGCAAAGCAGCATTTAAGGCTTGCTGCACTTTTTCTGGAAATAAATATGTTCTACCAATGATATTCAAACCGACTTTATATTTATGAACTTCCGGATGTTTTGAATATTCTTTAAACGCTCTTTCAAATAGTTTCATTAAATATTTAACTTCTTCAATCGGTCGGGAAAAATTCTGCATTGAAAAACTATAAAATGTAACTTCTTTTACATTATGCGCCCTTGACCAACGCAAAAAATTGATAACATTATCTTTACCTTTATTGTGACCTAGAATACTTGGCAGGTGATGTTCTTTTGCCCATCTACGATTACCATCTAGGATCACCCCGATATGTTTTGGTACTGCAATACTGTTTTCCATTTATGATACCATCACTAATACAAGTCCAATAAGTGAAGCAACTGCTCCAATAACCCAGAATCTCATTGTAACTTTTGCTTCAGGCCAACCCAGTGCTTCAAAATGATGATGAATCGGAGCTGACAAGAATACTTTTTTACCGCCCCTTAATTTTTTACTGGATATTTGAATTATAACAGACAATGTCTCAATAAGAAAGACTATGCCTATGATCGGTAAAACATATACTGTATCTGTAAGCATCGCTACAATTGCCAAAGCAATTCCAAGAGACATTGAACCAGTATCACCCATAATAAAACGAGCTGGATAAATATTAAACCACAAGAAAGCCAGAAGTGCTCCACATATAGTCGCGCAGAATGCTGACAGATGAAACATTTCATTTGAAATATCATAAATCATAATTCCTTTTGCAAAAGCAATTAAAGCATAAGCGCCAAAAGCAATTGCAAGCAAACCACCTGCCAGACCATCCAAACCATCAGTTTCATTTACAGCAAAGCTTGTTCCAATTAGAACAACCACAAATAAAGGAATATACCACCAGCCAATTTCCGTAAATCCAATTCCCGGAATCGTGATACCGTTATAACCAAGTTTTGAATAAAACCACCAAGCTCCAACAAGCGAAATGATAAGATAATAAATCAGTTTATGTCTAAAACGAAGCCCTCCACGATTTGGACCAATTCCAAATACATTAAATAAATCATCAATTCCGCCAATCACACCAGCAGAAACCAGTGCAAAAAGAGGCAACCAAGTACCCCCGCGATCAAGGTTAAAAATCATAGTTAGTACAAATACAGTAACCCAAACCAAAAGACCGCCCATGGTTGGCGTATTTTCTTTTTTAGCATGAAGAGCAGAAAAAATCGGAGTTTTTGATCCTATCCCTTCTGTTCTAATTCTTTTTCCGATCTTATATTTATATAAAATAGCTGTTAATATTGGAGTCCAAGCCATGGCAATTACAAACGATAATGCTCCCATCCAAAATATTTTTGTTAGATCTGTTGATTCGAATATATAGGCTCGCATATTTCTCCTTTAGTTTTAAAAATATCTTACTTTTACTATTTAAGCAAATTCAATTTGCCGCACTTGGCCGCATTTCCAAATAATTTATCAGCCATTTCGACATATCTCCAAATACCGGTCCGGCTGAAGTTTCTCCCCATTCTGCTTTTTTTGGCTTATCAAGTTTAACAAGCATTACAAATTTTGGATCTTCAGCAGGCACATAACCGGCAAGAGTACCAATCTTAACAGTATCATCAAAATATCCTCCTTCAGGATTTGGCACTTGAGCTGTACCAGTTTTTGCTGCAGTTTTATATCCTTCAACTTTAGCATGTTTACCAGTACCTCGCTCAACTACCTCCACCATCATAGCCGATAGTTTTGTCGCAGTTTCAGTGGATATTACTTGCCGCACTTCTTTTGGAATTGTTTCAGAAATTTTTCCATCAGGGGATTTGGTTGCTTTTACAATATATGGCTGCATCAATTTACCACCATTGGCAATAGTTTGATAAGCTGAAATCAGTTGCAATGGAGTGATTGAAACACCCTGACCAAAAGTTGTTGTAGCTCTATTAATATCTCGCCATTTTGCTTTATCCCTAATCACCCCTCCTTGTTCAAGCGGCAATTCAATATTTGTTTTTTCTCCAAAACCAAAATTTTTAATATAATCATATATCACATCATTGCCCATCTTATCACCAAGCCACACCATGCCAACATTATCTGAATGCACCAATACATCAGTCATGGTTTCAAGTCCAAATGCTTTATCTTCAGCAGTGCTAATTTCATAACCCATCACCATTACAGATTTGCCAAAAGTTTCTTGAGTATCTGGCTCAACTATTCCCTTATCAATCGCCGCAGCCATAATCAAAGCCTTAAATGTTGAACCCGGTTCATAAAGTCCTGTAACAGAAGGATTGTTAAATAAATATTCTTTCTTTTCCGAAGCTAATTTACTGAAATCATTAATATTATAATCCGGACTATTGGCCATTGCCCAAATAGCACCGGTTTTGGGATCCATTACAATAATCGAACCTGACTCGCATTCATATTTTTCAACACCTTCTTTAAGTTTCTTTTCAGCCATAAACTGAATATTTCGATCAAGGGTAAGCAATACATCATTTCCATTTTGACCTTCAACTGTATCCCCCTGCTTAATAATTCGCCCTTTTGTATCTTTTTCTCCAGTTGTTGTTCCACTTTTACCGGATAAGGTATCATTAAATGATTTTTCGATTCCATATTGCCCGGCATTCTCTGAATTAACAAAACCGATTATTTGACTGGCAAGACTTGCTTCAGGGTAAATGCGACTCTCACTTGTTGTTAAAAAAACACCTGACAATTTCAGATCGGTTACTTTGTCAGCCAATTCTTTTTCTATCCCTTTTTTAATCGCCGGTAAATATGGCTTATCATTATTTATAGAATTAAATAATTCTCCTTCATTTAAATCAAGAATTTTTGCAAGTTCCGCAGCAGCTTCTTTAGGTTTTCTAATATTGCGAGGTGTCACATTTACATCATAGATTTCAATATTTAACGCAACTGGATAATTTTTATTAAAATCACTGGCACTGACATCTTTTTCACTCAAATAAATTCTACCTCGCTCCGCAGGCATTTCTTTTGTAAATATATATTGGTTTTCTGCCATAGCCACATATCGGCCATGCGACAGAACCGAAATTTGAAAAAGTTTAAAAGACAAAACACATGTAATTAAAATTACAAAAAAGAAAACTATTTTTATTCTGGAATCAGAATTATCGCCATTCATAAGTATTAATATTAATTGGCATCAAAATAGTTAACAGAATTTGTCTGCTCTAATCCAAGATTTTCTGCTCCCTTTGTTGTATTATCAAGTGACTGCAACCTGATTGCTTCGACTTTAAGTCGTTCCGATTCCTTTAAAAGTGCTTCTTTTTCAATTTTCTTTTCTTGCAACTGATAATTTTTTGTTGCAGATTGAGTCTGTTGAACCAAATAAAATAATGCTGCCACAGCAATTAAAATAACTGTAATAAATTTAGTTGCAGTTGGACCAAGAGTAATTCCTCTTTCAACTGTTCTTTGTTTATATGCTGTATGTTCAAATGTATTGGTTAACATTACTTCTCCTCCTTATTTTTCCGCTATTCGAAGTTTTGCACTTCGCGATCTTGGATTTTTTATTACTTCTTCCCTTGAGGGAATAATTGGTTTTTTTGTAATTATTTTTAAATCACTATTCTTGAAAAAATTTTTAACTATTCTATCTTCGCCCTCATGAAAACTTATTACTGCAATTCTTCCACCGTCTTTCAGCAAACAAGATGCATTTTCAAGAGATATTTCTAAATTTTCATACTCTTCATTGACTTTAATCCTTAATGCTTGAAAAGTTTTTGTTGCCGGATGAATTCTTGAATATCTGCCAATCGATTTTTCAATTAATTCAGCTAATTCGAACGTTGAAATAATTCTTTTATTTCGTCTTGCTTCCTTAATAGCTTTAGCTATTTTTCTAGAAGCTCTCTCACCGCCATATTCATAAATCAAATTTGCCAATCTATCTTCTTGCCAAGTATTTACAATTTCTGCTGCCATCAAATTTTGTTCCCATGGTCTCATTCGCATATCAAGAGGCGCATCAATTTGGAATGAAAGTCCGGATTTTCCTTGATCTAGCTGATATGAGGAAATGCCTAGGTCGTAAAGAATCGCGTCAACCTGATCAAAATCGTTTTTATGAGCAACCTCTTTAATATCTCGGAAATTAGCTAAAGCTACTTTTGCTCGATCTTTGTATTCTCTTAAAGCCTCTTTAGTCAGCTTAAATGTCTCCTCGTCTCCTTCAATCCCAAGCAATTTTCCATTTGGATCTGAAGCAGAAAGAATCGCTTTCCCATGACCGCCAAAACCTAGCGTACAATCGATATATTTTCCATCTTTCTTTGGCTGCAAAAATTTTATTACTTCATTTAAAAGTACAGGAATATGTTCCATATTATTTCATAAACCAGCAGGCAGGGAGACCCAATTTAGTAAATTGGGTAGGTTTGCCCCTCCTTACCATTTCACAAAAAGTGTTTTTCCCTGCCTCTGATTTTAGCAAATTAAAATAATTGGATAATACGGCTTTTGTCTGAAATTCTTTGTCTATTATATTTTCATTTTTCATATTTTTTCTTTTAACTTTATAAACTTTTAACTATTTTTAAACTCCGAGTTCCTGCATATGGGTAGAAATATCATCGCTTTCATTTTCACTCAATTTCTTGTAATCTTCCCAGTTCTTTTCATCCCAAATTTCTACTCTGTTATATACACCAGCAATTATTGCCTGACTATTAATACCGGCATATTCTCTTAAATAAGCTGGCAATAAAATTCTTCCCTGTTGATCAAAATCAACCTCAACTGCACCGGAAAACATCAACCTGGTAAATGCACGAGCTTTTTTATCTGAAATTGGTAATGCGGCAAGTTTTGCAGAAAGAATTTCCCACTCCTTCTTTGGATAAATGCTTAAACAATTATCAACAAGACCTTTGGCCACAACTGCACCGTCAGAAAGATTTTTACGAAAACGAAAAGGAACTGCAATTCGGCCTTTTTTATCTATTGAATGTTGATACTCACCTATAAACATAATATTCAACTTATAATTTAAAGTTTAAAGTTCAAAATCATAATTTAAAACTTAAAACTTATTAATTTTTATATTCTTACTACTTATAGTGAACTAATTGCCAGTTTTCCACTATATTTGACAATTTTCCCCACTTTTTTCCACAGATATTTCTATTATCTCTTTTTGCAACAGATGTGTCAATCCTGTCAATACTCAAGGCAACGCGAAAGGTCGTGGTGAATAGATCCACCACGACCCTAGTCTCAACGATCAAACATCAATTTCGCATAAAGAACTCCGCGCAGCGCAACAAGAATACAAGGCGGATAACACCAATGAATCCTGTTGTGAAACCCTCTCCGTTTCTTAGCATAATGCTTGAAAGGTTTGAGCAGTTTCTCTGCAGTTCTCCATGTCAGCCCGCAGTCGAGAATCCTGATAATCTCATTACGAGTCACCCAAACGCCAGACAGTGGAACCTCGGCTGCTTTCAAACGCAGATACATCTGTATACACGGCGCATAGAATACAAGAGGGCCTCCATCGTAATGAAAAACCTGCTCTATTCTAATCTGCATAAGAGCCAATTCCGCCACCACCCACGAGTAGCGCTTCCCGATATTCCGAGCCATGTCTTTGACAGTCAGAAATCTCCTGTCTCGACACAGCGGAATACTTGACCTAGTTATGTTCACTCGCCCTACCTCCAAGCGTAAAATCCTCAAGCACATAGAACATACCAAAAAAAGGGTTATAAATCAACCCCTTTCAAGTCAAAAAGTTCATAAAGTTAAAAGTTCATAAAGTATGGAATTTCTCACCTCAAAATCTTTTTCAGAAAGTAAAAAAATACTTATGCTCCAAAAGAAACTGTGCCTGCCTGTGAAACAGGATAGGTCATCAGAGTGTCTTTTAGGAAATAAGTATTTTTTTATGCTTATGAAAAAGCCTGCCTGCCGGCGAGGCAGGTCGAAAAGGAGCCCTCTGTCCCTTACAAAAATTATTCTGTCCATTTTATTAATAATTTAGATCTTATTCTTCAACCACTCACCGATTTCATCAATCTTAATTCTCTCTTGTTTTAAAGTATCTCTATCTCTAATTGTAATTGCCTTATCTTCAAGCGAATCAAAATCAACTGTAATACAATATGGAGTGCCAATTTCGTCTTGCCTTCTATATCTGCGCCCAATCGAACCCGATTCATCATAAAAAGACGCGATTCCTTCTTTAGTTAATCCAGAAACAATTTGTTGAGCAATTTCAGGTAATCTTTCTTTTTTCACCAATGGAAAAACTCCTACTTTTACTGGCGCGACTTTCGGATTTAGATGCAAAGTAATTTCTCCTACCGCTCGCCCATCTTGCCCGTCAGATTCATCATATGCATCTTCCAAAAGCATTAATAAATTCCTATTTAATCCCCAAGTTGATTCAATATCATGTGGGATAAATTTCTCACCTGTCAGAGGATCAAGATATGCCATATCGCTTCCTGAATTTTTTTGATGAGTTTTTAAATCGAAATCAGTTCTGTAATGTAAACCGCTCACCTCATCAAAACCCCAGCTAAATTCATAAGTATAATCTTCAGCTGCTTTTGCATAATGAGCTAACTTTTTATGAGGCTTCCAAAGAAATTTTTTCTTATCAAGACCTAAAATTTCTGTATACCAAACCTCAATCTCTTTTCTCCATCTCTCAAATTGATTCTGCCAATCTGATTCTTTAATAAAATATTGTAATTCCATTTGTTCAAATTCTAATGTGCGAAAAATAAATTTACCAGTTGTTATTTCATTTCTAAAAGCTTTACCTTGCTGCGCAACCCCAAACGGAACCTTTAATCTTGTGGAACTTAAAATATTTTTAAAAAGTACAAACATACCTTGTGCAGTTTCAGGCCTTAAATAAAGCACGCTTGAATTATCTTCCGTAGCACCAAGGCTAGTCTTAAACATTGTATTAAAATCTTTTATTTCATCCCAACTTAAGCTTTTGCAAACCGGGCATTTAGCACTTAGTTTATCCAAAACCGCTTTCATTTCTTTTTTATCCATACCATCTGTCTCGATATTTTTATCCAAATCATTAATTAAATGATCAGCCCTAAAACGATTATGACATTTTTTACATTCTATTAATGGATCAGAAAAACCTCCCACATGTCCACTCGATACCCAAGTTTGTGGATGCATAAAAATCTGACTCTCTATCCCAATAACATCTTCTTTCTCAATAATAAAATGTTGCCACCAAAGATCACGAATATTTCTTAGCATCTGAACACCTAATGGTCCATAATCATATACACTTCCAAGCCCTCCATAAATTTCGCTTGATGGATAAACAAAACCTCGTCTTTTAGCTAAGTTAACAACATTTTCCATATTTTTTGCAGACATAAAATTAATTATTAATTTTTAATTCTAAATTATAAATCAATTTATAAGATACACTGAAGAAATTATAAATGAAACCATAAACATTATCAAGCCAATAATCATTAAATTTTTCCTTGAAAACATAAAACCAACACCAAGAATTGCCAAAACATCAACTATCAGCTTAGGCCAAATAATTGAAAGTCCGCTAGTCATAATTGAATAAGCCCACACAATTACAGCTACTGCGATAACAATAAAAGTAACTTTCATTTCAATTTTTTCTATCTCTTTTTTACCTAATTTGAAAAATGCTCGGGACAAACAAACCATAAGCGCAGATAAAAATAAAAACAGCCATCTGTTCCAAAAAAAATCTTTGTCCCAAATCGTCATTGGATTAATTGTTAAAGTGAAAAGAAATCCTAGCCCAAAAATCAAAAAAATATAAGCCCATTTCATTCTTGCTTTTTCACTTACAAATTCTCTTTTCACAAACTCGTTGTATTCTTTAGTATCCGGCATCAATAAATTTGCGATTCTCACAAATGGGTTTTGCTTACTTGGAATATGTCTAAACATCTAACCCCCCTAGCTTTTTACTAATTATATTATACTCCTACATAACTTTTCCACCAAATTAAACAAGCTCTAAGAATCTAGAAAATGCGAGTCATTGCTAAAATTGCGCATGTAGGTCCGCCGATGCTAAGCAATTTGGCAATGCCTCGCATTTTCTAACTATGCAAACTCTTCACTTCTTGAACAAATTTATTCGAATTAAGCTTAACATGAGTCTTTTCGGCAAGAATGATATTTATTATTTTTCCTATTTCCTCAATAGCTTCATCATCCATTTTCAATCTAAAAATAAAATCAGCATCTTTATTTAAAGTTAACCGTAAAAATTTAATCGTCTCGTTTTTAACTGGAAATCCTAAATGCAAACATTTTGGGCAAAGAACACCCTGCATCGGACTAAACCCATTGCCATCTTGCTCTAATTTATTTGAACAATTTACACAATTCCCAAGTTCCGGACCAAGACCAACCAAATCCAAAAGTTTAAACTTAAAATAATTTAAAAGTACTTCATTTGGCTCAAAATCGTAAAGTTCTTTAACTAGATCATAAACCTCCGGATGTGGATCTTCTTCAGCAATAAATTTATCAATCAGTTCGGCAATAGTGAAAATTTCACTTACATCTTCAAGATTTTTTGGCTTAAATGCCTCAATCAAGTTACCACCAGTAATAATATCAAATGTCCTGCCTCGATGAACCAATAAATGAACTAAATTGAATGTTTGAAGTATTCCTCCCATTTTTGATAATGGCTTCCGACTCCCTTTTGCAAGCAATTTAAGCTTTCCCAAATCACGCGTAAAAACTGTAACCAGACGATCTGCTTCCATAAAATTTTTTCTTTTTAAAATAATGCAATTGATCTTATAACTTTTCATCTTTAAAAATTATATTATCTTTACTCCCGCACTCTCGGGTCTAACAATAAATATATCTCCGTTAAATTTTTCTAATCCATAAGCGATCTCTTCAGCTTGAGTAAAATCATCAACTCCGCAAAACATAGTCGGACCGCTACCAGAAAGCCCATATTGTTTTGAACAAAATCCACTAAAATATTTCTTTAAACATTTTATATCGGGACAAACTGTAGCACAACTTTCAAATAAATTTTTTTGTTTGTCATAAATTTTAAAAATTTCAGCAGTCAAAACCCTAGTATGAGGTCTTGCCAAAACATAATAATTAGTCGGCTTAATTTTACTTGAAATTTTAACAATTTCTCCTCTGCCTTCAACCAATCTAGTACCGCCTTCTAGAAAAAAAGGCACGTCTGAACCAACCTTTATAGCAATTTCTCTTAGTTCAGTTTTGGATAAAGATAAATTATAAAGTTTATTTATACCAATTATAACTGCAGCGGCATCGACGCTCTCACCTCCCAATCCGGCCGCAATTGGAATATTTTTTTGAAGATGGATTGAACAAGGCAGGGTTTTTCTAACAAAATCTTGAAGAAGTACAACTGATTTAAAAATTACCTGATTATTTTTGGAAGTTAAAATCGACCCAGTCAATTGAGTAGAGATGTTTTTTTTAATTTCAAGAAAATCTGATAGATTAATCGATTGAAAAATACTTTTTATTGCATGATAGCCGTCATTTTCTTTACCAACTATTTCTAAACTTAAATTTATTTTTGCGTTAGCTTGAAGTACCAACATAAAATTCCTTTTCTTTTTGTTTTTAAATTTTTATCATGACAAGTCATATTTATAAGTAATTTTAATGTTATTTCGAGAACATTTAACTATTTTTACCTTATAACCGATCTCTTCAACTAAAGTTGAATCATCAGTAGCAATTATATTATTAGTTTTCGCATTTTCATAAGCTTTTTTAATAATTTGATACTTAAAAACTTGTGGAGTTTGAATATGCCACAAATTTTTTCTATCTGTAATATTTGAAGTATATTTTTTTGAATCAATAGATTTAATCGTATCAATCACCGGAAAACCAGTTACAACAGCGCCGATTTTTTTTGTTTGAGCAATGCACTTGTCAATTGTTTTTTTATCTATAAAAGGATTAGCGCCATTATGAATTATCAGAACATCAGAATCATCAGCATTTTTAATTGAAATGAGACCATTATAAACCGATTCCTGCCTTAAATTTCCACCTAAAACAACTTTTTTAATTTTAGGAAATATTTTTTTAATATTTTTTAGGCTACTCTTCATTTCTTCATTTGCAACAATAATAATTTCATCAATATTTGGATTATTTTGAAATTTTTCTAAAGTAATATAAATAACTGGACGATTGTTATACAAAACTAAAAGCTTATTTGAACCAAATCTTTTACTCTTTCCGGCCGCTAAAATAATTGCGTAAACCATTTTATAATTCCATTTACCTTATAACTTTTCATATGCTAATTGACGATAACTCTTATTTATAGTATAATGCGCAGAGCGAGACTACAAGGAGGAAGACAATGATCGATTGGATACAAAGCATTGTCTCAACAGACGTTATTACCGGCTATGTCGTGGCGAAGGTGCTGATCGCCGGCCAATTCTACACTTTAACCACAGGGTTCACAGCCGAAGAGCTCCGGAAGTTGGAGGAAATCAGGAACTTGTGCACCACAATCAAGGATTTGCCCGGGATGGCAGGATTCATGACACCAACCACACCATGGGGAGAGATCCTTGAGAGCAGGAATAAGACACTGAATCAGCTCTCTGAAGCAAGCCGTTCATTGAACACGCGGATCGGCAATGCCCAAGCGGGAAGAGAAGACGAATGTGTCAGTCTCGACGCTCTGAAGACGCATTTGGACAGACTGATCGATCTTCGCGACAAGATCATGAGTTTTGGTCAGATCGCAGAGCTTCGACACAACAGCTTCTCTGATGGCCGCGTCATGAGCATCGGACTGCAGCTCAATGGACAAGAAAAGACATCCATGAGCGCCGGCATAGCACTTGCCGGGAAGCACACCTTTGGCCCCTTGAAAAGATCAGAGACCATTCTCGTCATCGAAGGATCTATGATCATCAACGGGAAAGCTTACTCGCGCTACAGCGATGAGGCCTTCTTCGCCAAACCGGGAGACATGGTTGTATTCGAAGTGGAGAACTTTGCAGTATACTACTGCAAATTCCCCGACTTCATACCCAAGTAGAAGATCTCGAACAACTAGACCGCCCGTACAATTGTACGGGCGGTCTTCACGTTTTAAAAACATTATTATTATTTCTGACACTCGGGGCAAAAGTGTGTCCCACGACCACCAAGAGTTATCCTTTTTACTATTCCCTCACAACCTTCTCGTTGACAAGCTTGACCAGTCCTGCGATAAACCTTAGTATGCTCGCTCATTGTGCCCTGATTTCCAAAAGCATCAACATAAGTATCTTCAGACGAACCGCCATATTTTATTCCAAGCTCCAGTGCTTTCAAAATAGACTCTCGAATTTTCTGCCACTCCGACAGTTTAATTTCTTTAACCAGTCTTGTAGGTAAAATACCAGCATAAAAAAGTGCTTCATCAACATAAATATTCCCCACTCCGGAAATTATCTCTTGATCTGTAATAAATTGTTTAATTTTTCTATTTGGAATTTTAGTAGCTCGCCTCATTAAATAATCAACTGTAAATTTATCCGAAAAAGGTTCTGGCCCAAGTTTTTTTAGTTCCGCTATCTCGCTTAAATCTTTGCTGTCATAAAGTTTCATATACCCAAATCGCCGCAAATCATTAAAAAATAATACCGAATCATCATCAAAATGAATAATCGCTCGGGTGTAAGCGCTTGGTAATTTATTTACCCCCGCCTGCGCTTTAGCTTCTGCGGGCAGACAATCAGCACTTGGATATCCGCCGACTACTCTCTGGGTAGTCGCCCTGTCTTCAACTCTGAAGGATGAGCCATCAGGCTCAGACTCGAACGAAAGCTCTGTCGAAAGGCCTCTCCTTTTTTTAAGGCAAAATTCAGTTTCACCCGCATAAGCCTCCCAAATTAACTGCCCCGTCATTTTAAGATGGCAAAGAATAATTTTATCATTCCCTGTGGCTGTCATCCTCGAGTCAAAAGAAAAGCGCTCCGACATCGGGGATCCATTTTTATTCTCCTGGATTCCAGCCGGAGCCTGCCCTGAGCCTGCCGAATGGGCTGGAATGACATCGCGAGATAAATAAAACGCAAGCATCTTCGCCTTTCGCTCAATATCGAAAATATATATTCCTTCAACATCTTTCGGCTCAAACTTAATAATCTTTGGATCCAGATTCTCAAAACAAGTTATTTTTTTACCAATGATAACTTTTCGTAAACCTCTTTTTATTGTCTCAACTTCAGGTAATTCCGGCATTAGGTCCTTTCGTCGCAATAATCAATTACCAAGAAACAAGATACAAACATTGGATATTTGATATTGAATATTTACTGATTATCCGCCTCGGCTACGCCTTGTCGAGACGGGTTGTAACTTGTATCTTGGTTATTTATTTATCTTATCTCCACCACTCCATATGTCCCATCATATCCGGGCTCGATTTTAAGCTCTCCTTTTCTCACTTTCAAAATCGCCTCGCCAACTCGCTCGTCAACTTTCTTCAATTCTATAATATCAGTATCTAAAAGCAATGGATATTCCGCCCCAAATTTATCAATAAATTTATTATAAATTTCCTGAACAGTCTTCGTCTTCTCTCCCTTACCGATCGATTTTGAAATTATCTCATCAAGCGGCATAAACTTTTTTTGCCCGGTTGCACCATTAGGCACAAAACCATATTTCCGATCCGCCAAATCCATCACTCGATGCATCACACCGATTGTCATTTCTTTTCCACAAACAGGACAGATCTTATTTATTTTTTTAGATTCTTCCGGCGCCATCCTGATCCCCTCGCCACACGCACGATGCCCGTCATAGTGATACATTCCCTCATCTGGAAAATATTCAATCGTATATTTAAATTTACTAGCGTCTTTTTCTTTTATAATTCTAAATATCTCATCACATGAAAAATCATTCTCTGAAATTTCAAAAACATTGGCCTCACGTCCCAAATTAGCAACAGAATGTGCATCCGAATTGGAAAGCAAAGTAAATTTATCAAGCATTGAAAGTTGCCAATTCATCATTAAATCTGATGAAATCCCGGTCTCAACCGCATAAATATTTTTTGCTTCTTCTTCAAAACATTCCTCAATCGAATCAAAACCCGATTTTGATCCAAGAACCGCAAACCACGGCGTCCAAATATGCGCTGGCACAATTAGACTTTTTGGATCTGCTTCAATCGCCATTTTTGCAATATATTTTGCCGGAACTCCGGTTATAGGTCGACCATCAGAATACAAATTTGCCCTAGTACCTAACATTTCATTAAATTTTTTAACTGATTTAAGAGTCGGCATTATTACAATCGTATGAATTCTCCTACACTTCCCGCCTTGAGTATAAATCGAGGCAATTTCTGCTTGAGGCACAAAAAATACTTCAGGATATTCACCTGATTTTAAGCTATAAAACCCATTTGCATTTATCGTTAAATATTCTTCAATTTCGGCAAACCATTTTGGATGAGTAAAATCTCCAGTTCCAATTAGATTAATACCTTTAATATTTGCCCATTTAGCAATTTCAGGAATAGATAAATATTTGCTCGTTGCCCGAGCAAATCTTGAATGAATATGTAAATCAGCTATTATTCTCATAATTTGATCTTAGCAAAAAAAAAGTAAACAAGCTATTGACAGAAAAGGGGTTGTTTACTACTATTTAGTTACTGGGATGCTCACAAGTAGCACGAAGCGAGCTGCAGAAATGTCGTGCTAAAAAATGCTCGCGAATAACTTCATGGTCTCCGGGTCTCCCTCCGCTGGGGAGACCCCCTCCATATACACAAGAGGTGTCACAAAATGGATAGTCAAGAAGGACTGCTCCCACTAGCTATCTTCTATGAACTGGGCAAAGATCCAGAAGAAATCCGCCCCGGTTTGTCGATAGCCAAAACGATCGCTGGCAATTACTGGTTATCAATACGAGAAAATGACCAATACTCGCTACTCGATCTTTGGGCAACTCGTGAACAGGCTGAAAATGGAAAAGGACTTCCTTACTTCAGTCTGAAATCGGGAATAAGCTGCGGAACCAATTTGACAGATCTATTCAAAGTTGGTGATGAAGTGGTACACGCAACGGAATTCGATGTACCAACTGCCATCAATGTCCAAAGTGATGTTGCAGCAATAGTATTCAACATCATCGCTGCAGCCATACACTTTGGCAATCGCCAAGAAGCAGCTTCACCGTCTGAACCAGCAACATTCCCCGATATCCTCTTCCAAAGTCGAAATCGTCCCAACTAACGACTAGGAAAAGGACGATCTAATCTTGCCGTTGAGTAATCTCGACGGCTCCTGTTTTTTAGAACTTAGATAATATTATTTCGTAATTAGCTTAATAGTTGAAACTCCGGCAGTTATATTAATTTTAATTTTTTTACTTGATGCATCATATCCATCACTTTGATAAATTCCTTCTCCTTTACTCGAAAAACCGGAAAAATCCTTTGTTGAAAGCGGCGTGGTTGCTTTCATTTCAACACCAAGTCCTGACGGAACTATAATAGTAATTTTTGAGACTCCTGAAGCAATTGTCATGTTTGCTCCATCTTTTACCTTATCGCCCACTTTAATATCAAGCGTTGAAGCACCCGAATTTAAATCAAGCGATTGCAACACAATATCGCTAAAATCAAGATCCAAAACCGAAGCGCCTGAATCAATATTTACATCAAATGGGATTTTTTCATTTAAGCTTAATTCTAAATTATTTTTGCCTCTGCCAATTGCAACCGATTTATTTTTCGTCACAATTTCAGCTTCCGTCACTCCATTTGACGAACTCACGCTAACCTCGGGACTGGCGTAATTTGAAACCATCTGTCCTTCAATCAATTTATCTGACCCGCCGTGCAAATCGAGTTTTATTGCTCCTGTTTTAATAGTAACTTTTGCTTTACTTGTTCCGCTTCTAGCGTCAACAGAAAAATTATCTTCGCTGGTTGTTTTTAACGCAACATCTTCGATCCCGAGTTTTTCAGGAGTAATTAAAGCAAAATAAACAAATATGGCTGCTCCCCAAAATGCCGCTAAAATCACAAGCCAACCCATCTTCCAGTTTCTCGCCATAAGAGAAATTCCAAACAAAATCAAAAGCAATGGCCACAATACAAACAACCTTTCAATATCCGAAGCTGTCCAAATCGAAAGATTGTTTCCAAGAATCAAAACTCCAATAATTAAAATTAAAAGGCCCCAAAACCATTTCATATTATTTCTTGTCCTTACCTGAACCTGACAAAATACCAAGTCCAATAATTATTAATATAATTGGCCAAAGTTTCCAGATCCCAAGCCATGAAAATAAATTACCAGCCAAAAACATCAAACCAAGCACAATTATAACAATCCCGAAAATAACATCTGGCCTGCTACCTCGACGATAAGACTTATGATCTTGAACAGCGGATTTTATTCCACTGGCAAATTCTTCAACTTTTTCGCGAATTTCTTCTTTTGTATCTTTTCCGTCTTTTTCTACTCCGCTACCCAATTCTTCAGGAATTACAAAAATCGCAATTATATATAGTAAGATGCCAACTCCGCCCCAAATAGTTAAAATCACAAATATCAAACGAATTATAACTGGATCAATATCTAAATATTCTCCAATGCCGCCACAAACTCCAAACAATACTCGATCTGTCTTGGAACGATATAACTTCCTGCTACTAGCCATAGTTCTCCTTTCTTTATTTACACTGTCATTATATCACAAATTCTAAAAATATATTTGGGAAATAATACAATTTTATAACAAACAAACTGTGGCGCATCCCGAAGGACACGCCACATAGTCATACTGATTGAGGACCTGACTCAAGTCATTATTACGGACCGCTCGTTGGATGTGAAGCACATACCAAGATACCGGCACATGGCCCAGAATTCCTCCATGTTTGGCTCACGGTCTTCCACTTCATTCATCCCCCAAAAGCGAATAACACCCTGGTCACGAATAGTCTGTACTATTCCTTCGTCAGTTTCTTCTGCTTTCTGAATGGCTTGCAGCATCTTGAGAGTACGTGGATACGTTCTTTCGGCAGCCACGCGAAGCTGAACCATCCGTGCTTGACTAGACGAAAGAGGTGTGACGCAGAAACCCTCGTTGTCTCTGCCGGACCGATTGAAAGAGCGACCGACCAAACCGCGAACACGCACTTCCTGCGCATAATCACGAAGATCAGAGTAAGCCGGCAAGCATTCCAAATCGGCATCCGGCGAGAGAGTGAAGTAAGCACGGTGTTCAAGATGTTTTTCTCGGTTACCACATTCAAACCGATATCCAACTACTTCGCAGTATTCTCGAAGTTGACCTGGAACAGGCAGGAGAATCGAAGTAGTTTCATCCGACTGATTCAGTACACTGCCATATCGCCTTCGAATGCAGTCACGGATGATGTTGCAGACCATGAGTGGCCCTAAATCCGCTTCTCCTTGTTTAGTGAGAAGAGTACTGAACATTTTGGACTGTGACCAACCTCGTACCTTATCTCCCAGAAACCTGCCGAAATCGATTAGAGCTGCTCGCTGAAGACAGCTCTCTTCACTACAACCAACATAAGTCGGCATTTGCTGCTTGGACCAAATGACAAGATTGCCATCATCCTCGCATCCAATCAGTGTGCCGATCGCTACCTGTCCTTCCGGTCCGAATCGTTCAGGCCTAAGCTCAATGATCGGTGGATACATCTGTTGCAACTCATCGAAACTTGCTTTTTCCATTACAGTAGCCTCCAAGGCAAAAGTAGCTGGTCATAACGGAGCCAGCAGCCGTATTGCAGGTACTAACTGTATTAATACATAAAAATATATAAATAATCAACTGATAAATTAAAAAATACCTAAAAATACTAAATTAGAAGCAATAAATAAAAAAAATAAACAATAAAATTGAAAAAACAAAAATGGTGAAAAATCTGCTAGATATAAAAAGCGAAATCCCCGAGTGCATACACACCCGGGGATCAAGTCATCCCTCCTTACTTCGGATCAAACTTAGACGGCCAACCGTTTAGATGCAGTAAATCAATCGTCTTATTCCTGCCGATTATCCCGTCAAGCTCCTCAATACAGCTCTTTGCCAACTGCAATCCGTCAGGATAAACGATCATATCTCTCCACTTCATGATAGTAAGTTTATCCATTAACAGCCGCTCTCGAGAATAGTGCTCGGGATTTGACTGGTCAAGATAACAGCCACATGCAAGATTCCACACATCCCAGAAACCCTCATCCCCAGGGCTACGATCAATCATGCCGTTGCTTAGTAAGTTACGGAAACTACGCTCCCACCCAACACTTGTAGAGATCTGTCGGCGGCAGTAGTTATCAACCCAGAAGATATCAAGCGTCTCACCGCAAAGCCTGATGAAAGTACTGACTTTGCCCACACTTGGTGGATGCTGGACAAGCAAGCCGTAAAGCCATTTCGCTACCGGCAACAGATCGCAGGTATCAGGTTCGGGTTCTTCTTCGTCTTCCCACTTCACGAGTCTCGTCAGACGATCTATCAAATACTCTGCGAAGCGAACGGGTATATTCCGCTCGAGATGGAGATAGTCAGCCTTCATAATAGACTGGCAAAACATCACCAGATTCTGACCTTGTGAGTTGTGAGGATATCGATTGATCGCCTCATCGCAAAAGTCAAAGTACTCACTCTCCAACCACCCTTTGGTAGACTCGAGAAATCGAGGAGAAATCAAGACCTTATTTCTCTCCTCTTCCGAGCCTATCGACAGATATGTTTCAAGGCTAGACTTTGCCCTCTCCGAGAGATTCCTCTTTTTCTTTTCACTCATCACTGAATCATCTCCTTTGCCGAACTATACGGCAGAGTTTTCGAGAGCCACCATTAGCCCTCTAACCATCGGCAAACCATATGCCTCCAGCTTGACCCCATCATACCAAGAGCTAACCTAAAAAACAAATTTATAATTAAAAAACATAAACAATAATAGTCGCTTAACAAATATTAATCTTATAAATTATTGACAAAACAGCGATTTTATACTATAATGAACTATCTTTTCTTGAGGAGGCGACCAGAATGAACCGAATAGATCAGATCCCTCTGCGCGACCAGGAAGTCATCATGGCCGCCGTTTGGTACTTCTGGAAGAGGCACCAACAAAGACAATATGTGCGAATGGTGTACGATGAGTGCTTCGCCAAGCAAACAGATCCCCACCAGCTTGAAGAGCAACTCGAAAGACCAATCGCAAAGATCAAGACAATATGCGAACGAATCATGGATGAACTGCAAGCGAATCCTTCGCTCGCTGTCATATTCACTGACCTTTTGGAAACTCCGAGAATACTCCGCCAAATCCACAGCATTTTTGAGGATCAAAAAGCTGTTGCCGAGAGCGAAGGCTGGAGCTACTTCAGCGGAGAAGGCGATGTAGAAGGCGATCTAATTCCTGCAGGACGCAGTTGTGAAGACTTCGTCTTGAATACAGCAGCTGAAATGCTGGAATATCTTAATGTCTTCCCATATGCATTGCCACATCTTGAAAGACTGGCAATCATCAAAACCGTCCTAACCGACCGCCTGCCGAAGATTCAGTGGCTTCGAGATAGTAGTCTCCTCGCTCTTGACACAGGCACCGATACCGAAGGCCGTCAACAATAATGTTGACGGCCTTTCTCGTTTAGAGTCATAATTGAAAAATATACCCATAAATGTTAAATTATAACTAATTAATCAAGGAAAACTATGAAAATCACTAAATACCCTCAATCTGCAATATTAATTGAAGAAAATGATAAAAAAATTCTGATTGACCCAGGATCTTATTGTTATAACGATAATTTTTCAGCAAATAATTGGGGTAAAATCGATATTTTATTAATCACTCATGAACATGGAGATCATTTTCAGCCAGAAGCAATCAAAATAATTAAAGAAAACAATCCTAACTTAAGAATTTTTACAAATAGATCAGTTAAAACTCTTTTAGATCATGAAAATATAAATTCTGAAATATTAGAATCTGAACAAGAAATCAATGTTCTAGATTTTAATATCAAAGGAGTTAAATCAACTCATGGCCAACCGCCAAATGGCAGTGCGATTCCAGAAGTCATTGGTTTTCTTATCAATAATCGAATTTATCATCCTGGAGATACTCTTTATCTAGACGAAAAACCTCAAGCAGAAATATTGTTTGTTCCTATTTGTGGTGTAGTCGTAATGAATCCAGAAGAAGCAACAAAATTCACCGAAGCAGTTGGCGCTAAAGTCGCAATTCCGATTCATTATGATAGTCCAATGTTCCCAGTTGATGTAAACGATTTCGCCAAAACCTGTCCAATTGCGAAAATATTAAAAAATGGAGAAAGTATAACATGGTAAAAATTATTTTTGAATCGCATAGTACAACATTTGATAATGAAGCACATCAATCTTCTGGTTGGAATGATGTAGATCTATCACCTCTTGGGATAAAACAATCCGAAGAACTCGGCGAACGATATAAGAACGAAAAGTTTGATACAATTTTTTGCTCTGATTTATTAAGATGTTATAAAACTGCCGAAATAGCATTCAAAGATCGAGACTTCCCAATTATTAAAGATAAAAGACTCCGCGAGTGTGACTATGGAGATTTAACTTGCCATCCAAGCTCTGAAGTAGATGAGCAAAAACCAAAAAGAATTCATGAACCTTTTTTAAATGGTGAGAGCTATAATCAAACAACCGCAAAAATGAAAAGTTTTCTAGATGATTTAGCTAAAAATTACGACGAGAAGAAAGTAATGATCATCGGTCATCGCGCTACTCAATACGGATTAGAAAATTTGATTTTAAATAAACCACTTGAAGAAGTAATCCCCGCCCCGTGGTCCTGGCAACCCGGCTGGGAGTATGAATTGAAATAAAACTTATAAATAATTAAAGATATTATAAAAATTTTATACTTCCACATTTTGGACAAGATGCTGTTTGCATTGTCAACGAACCAATACCGGTATTAACATAGAACCCATACCCACAATGTGAACATGTACATTGTTTTTTAAAAATAGAATTACCCAAATTAAAATCTGGCATTACTGTGATTGGACCTGATTCTTTTGATAAAGATAATTTTTCTATCTCTAATTTATCAATTACTTTCTGAATCTCTTCTTTTTGTTCTTTTGAGCTATCTTCTAATTTTTTTTGATAACCACTTATAATTTTATTAATTTTTTTTGATATCTTTTCAGCTTCTTCATCTCTTTGCTTTATCACCTTCATTTGCGTAGTCAAAAAATCATCAAGTTTCTTTTTGTACAACTTTCTATCTTCCTCTAATCGATTCTTGTGCTCCTGACTTTGTCGATAAATAATAAACACAGCCACAATCGTGATTATAGTAAACAAGACCGATAAAGTAGCAACTATAATTCCATTTTGGCTCTGCCAAAAACCAAGCTGTTGATTTGTTTTTTCTAAAATATCTATATAATTTTTGACTTCTGGACTAAGTTGATCCATATTACTCCTGAATTAATTATATAAATAATCAATAGAAAGTCAATTTTTTAATAATTTTTTCGGGAAACTCAAAAATATATTCTGCTTATACAAAAAGTGCTTCCCGAAGGGTGAAGTCCGCCAGCTGACGGACGAATTCATCTTTTTGTAGAAAGGAATCTATTTTTGAGTGCCCCAGAAAAAGCGTGCGGGGGTGGGGGTTTGTAAAGGGCAAAGGGAGCGCGCTTCAAGACTTGAAGCCCCTAGCCCCTTACATAAATTGATTATAAAAATATTAATAATAAAAATTATTATCAAAAAACAGACCTTTTGGGCCTGTTTCTTTTATCCCCTTAGTGCTGGTCCCGACCTACTTTCCCAGGACCTTGCGGTCCAAGTATCATCGGTGCTGAGATGCTTAACGACTCTGTTCGGAATGGGAAGAGGTGTATCCATCTCGCGAAGGAACCAACACTAAAGGGACAAGCAAATTTTAAATTTATAATTTTCAATTTTCAATCAATTATTAAATTATCAATGTTTAAACATTTTAAATTTTGAAATTGAATTTAAATTCTAAATTTTAAATTTTTTCATGCTTTATGTAGTTGCAATGTTAAAAGTTGTTCGACTATTAGTACTCCTTGGCTGAACACATTACTGCGCTTACACCTAGAGCCTATCAAGGTCGTGGTCTACAACCAGTCTAATGACGAAGTTTAATCTTGAGGCAAGCTTCCCGCTTATATGCCTTCAGCGGTTATCATATCGAACGTAGCTACTCGGCAATGCCCTTGGCAGGACAACCGATACACTATAGGTTCGCTCCCTTCGGTCCTCTCGTACTAGAAGGGAACCCTCTTCAAACTTCGAAACGCCCACAGCAGATTAAGACCGAACTGTCTCGCGACGTTCTGAACCCAGCTCGCGTGCCGTTTTAATTGGCGAACAGCCAAACCCTTGGAACGTACTACCGCTCCAGGATACGACGAGCCGACATCGTACATGAATCCATAATTTCGTATGGTGCAGACTATATCTTCACCCTATTCTCTGATTTAGGTTTTTAAAACCATATCATTGAGTTTTTTGTAATAGGGGTTGGCGTGTTATCCTGACCTAATGTCAGAATCTTCCCTTTCGGGTCAGTCGTTACGGGGTCATATGTCAACTTATATCGAAAACAAGGTAAAATATATTTTTCAACAATTAAAGTCATATATTTTGCACTTTCTGTGCTAATTCTTAACCGCAAATATTTTTTATCACGATTAAGAGTAGACTTAATTCCCATGTCTTTCTCTAATTTCATCTGCAGAATCTTTTGTTCACAGAGAGAAAACTGTTGGGTATTAAGATAGTAAGCACTACGACTCTTGCTTCCATCATCCATGAACCATACCGCAAGAATTTGCGGATCAAGTTCAAGATTTAATGGAATTTGTTTTCTCCCATTTTTATAGAACCATTTATAATAGTCTGTAAAAATTGGCAAACTTCGAGTCGTAAAACGATAAGCAACACGCATTCCTTTACCTTTTCTTGATTTAGGAGAGGTTATTACATATTCTTTCATCTGTTCACACTTCCAATCGACATAATCTTTAAAAGCATATGAATGATTTACTTCAAACAATGCGTTCAATCGATTATCTTGTCGTCGAAGTGTTCCATCTCCTAACATACTTCCAACTAAGATTGCGTGTTGAGTTGACGATAGACTTCCCACGGTATTGTCCTTTACTAATTTATATCACTTATATTATACCGAACATAATACGAACGGTCTTGTGGATAAACTAGCAGTCGGAGTTCACCGTTATAAGCCAAATTGTTGGTGCAGAATTACTTCTGCAGCACCCCAATGTGTTAAGGTGCCAAACAGCGCCGTCTATATGGACTATTGGGCGCTATAAGCCTGTTATCCCCGGGGTAACTTTTATCCGTTGATCTGTGCCCCCATCATTCAGTGGCACAGGTTCACTAACTCCTGCTTTCGCACCTGCTCGACTTGTAGGTCTTGCAGTCAAGCCAGCTTATGCGTTTGCACTATCACTACGATTTCCATACGTAGTTAGCTGACCTTTGAACGCCTCCGTTACATTTTAGGCAATTTTGTTAATTCAATTTTCCAAGTTTGTAGTTGAATTGTGGCAATAAATATGGCGAAATAATTCGCGCAAACTCTTTTGCCGATTCTCCAACCATCAAAAGCTGGATACCATCTTTTTGATTTCTCTGTTGGGCTTCAATAGAATATTTTTCTTTTAGCCCTTTCTGCAACATTTCAATCTCTTTGATGATAAATCCTTGTGTGTTTAGAATTAAAGCTCGATGGTCTTTCGACTTTAATGAGCCGTCATCCATAAACCAAATCGCAAGGGTCAATGGTTTTAATAATCTACTAATATACTTAGGTAATATTTTTTTTCCTTTCTGATAAAACTGCTTGCCATAATAGCGCATTGCAATATGACTAACTGTATTGAACCAAACATTTTCTGTTATGATTTCACCAGTTTTCTTTTGTTTTATCTGTGGAGGAGTTAATACCCAATCCTTATAGATTTCATAAAGCCAATCAACATAATCCTTTTGTATAGCACCATGTTCTATTTTCAATCGATAGGTTAAGCCGTTGTTTTGCGTTTCAAGATGACCATCACCAAGTAACAAACCAACTAATATCTCTCGTTGTTGAGAAGTTAATTTAAGTTTTTGCTTGTATGTTTCAATTTTTTTACTATACATAGAATTATTTTTCTTGAATTCTTTGATCTTGTAATAATTGATCAAAGATCTACATGTCGCCATGTAGTTCAGACTATATCTTCCCTGTATCAATTGGGACAATTTGCTTTTATATTTGATACAAAGCTTGGCGTATAGTCGTTGAGGGGTCCGCTTTTGCGGACTTCCCTGCTGATTGTCCGGTGGTATATACCAAATAGGTTATACCGCAGGTATAAATTTTTACTTTAGAACTAATGTTCTATGAGTATTATACCATACACCGGGTATTCCAGCATATAGCCAAGACGCCCCTATAGCTTAACGAAGAAAGCTAATATTAAGGCGACCGCCCCAGTCAAACTACCCACCAGACACTGTCCACTCGCATTGAGTGTTAGGGTCCTAAAATAACAAGGGTGGTATTTCACCTTTCGTCTAAACTCCCACCTAGCCTACACATGTTATTTTAAAACCCAATATCAGATTGTAGTAAAGCTCCACGGGGTCTTCTCGTCTTGCTGCGGGTAGCCGGCATCTTTACCGGCATTGTAATTTCACCGAGCCCCTTGTTGAGACAGTTTCCAGACCGTTATGCCATTCGTGCGGGTCGGAACTTCATTTACATTGTTGCCAATGCTTTAGACTATCTTTTCATCTTACCATATGCCTTAGAAGTTCTTCTTTAGAATATTTTCTTTTTCCATAATTGATTTGATAAGCCAAATCAATTATTTTGATTAATCCTTCTTTGTTGCGATGAAGATTTGATCTCATCATCCAGCAAATTTGAGCAAATTTTTCAAAATCCACTGCTTTTGCTCCAATCAAAGGATATTTTTCAAAATGAGGAATGATAATTTTTATCAAATCATCAATACTTCTCACTTCGAATTTGTAATTCCTATCTTGACTTGAGTAGCGTATTCCACCACAGTCAAAACATTGTCGAACTCTTTTTAACAATTCTAGATTCTTTTCATTCTGACTGATTGAAAAACTAGGTCTAACTTCAATTCCAGTATTCAACTTTTTGCGTTGAGTAAAGGAAATACAGAAGCAACCTTCACCTTCAGTTAAACCAGTCATATAAGAATGTATATCCACATTCTCCTTTCTAGAACTTCATAGCACACTTTTTTCAGTAAGAGCTGGCGTATTATTCGATATTATCGAATCTCATCTTTCGAGTCAGTCGTTACGGGGTCAAGTCGCCAAATGGCGACCGACTTCCCACGGGATTGCCCCAAAGGGGTTTCCCCGTTATTAGCCAGTGTACTAATAGCACCTCACGGCACTACTCGGGCAAATTCCGTTATTTACCCGACAAGGAATTTCGCTTAATTTTGTTACATCTTTCGATGGTTTATTTGTTCCCAAAATAAACTCTGCATATCGCCATGCAGATCAGACTATATCTTTACCTATTATCATTTTCAGAATTTTTTATAGGCATTCGACGTATAGTCGTTGAGGGATCCACCTAGGCGGACTTCCCTGCTGATTGTCTCCACAGCCCAACCGGTTTCCCGTTGGAATTCTAGAGAGTTTCCAGCATATAGTCGAATTTTTACTCTACATCTTTCCTGGCACAGAAAGTTCGAGCAGAGGTTTGACTACCTCACTAAGGCAGCTTTCCTACCATAGAACAGTTCACATTTGTTGCCTTGATAATCAATCAAGGGCATAAATATTTCTATCATGCTCTCTATGTCTCCATAGAGGTCGGACTATATCATACCCGATAAATTATCGGGTCTTGGCGTGTAGTCTCTGAGGATACTCAATTTATTAAGACATCTGCAATATTATACTTTCTTGTTCTACCTCTCCCGGGATTCAATTTCTCTCTTAAAATCATTATTTCCTGAAATCCTTCCGGCGAAAGATGTTTTTTGTCAGCCACAAGCTTAGTTATCTGCTCAAAAAGTCTAAAATTATACTTCTTTGAAGCAGAAAAAAAGCGAAACTTTTCGAAAAACGGAATGATTGTATTTGTTATTGCATTTGGATTAGTTACATCATAAGAATATAATCCATCCTGTCTTTTCTTTATGATCCCACATTTCAGATAGCGTTTTATAAGTGCAAGCATTGTAATATCTCTTTGAGATACATTAAAACTTAACACCACTTGCCATCCTATTTTATAATCAGTTTTCCTGCGAAGCGAAACATTAAAACTACCTTCGCCATCACAAAATCCACTAATATACCACCCTATGTGGTCTGGAATCATGAGTTGATTACTACTCATTTACCTCCTTTTATTGAGTCTTTCCTGCTGATTGTCTCTATTCTTTGGATTTTTAGGTATATTTATCAAATATAACCTACCAAAGACCTAAACGAGATGTTCCAGCATATAGCCAAGTTTTATAACTACAACTTGTTCATAGTTACTGCTGCCGTTCACTAGGGCTTAAGTTCGAACCTCATCCGCCCGAAAGCGGAATCAATCCTCCCCGTAACCTACTAGCACTGGGCAGGCATCAGCCCATATACATCCCCAAAATGGGTTAGCATAGACCTAAGTTTTTGGTAAACAGTCGCCTGGAACTCTTTAGCTGCGGCCCGCCGATGAGGCGGGCAGTCCTTATCCCGAAGTTACGGACGCTTTATTGCCGAGTTCCTTAACAAGGGTTCTCTCGATCACCTGAGGCTCCTCGCCTCAACCACCTGAGTCGGTTTGCGGTACGGGTTCTGTAGCCTTAACGTTTTTCAAATTTTCTAGTCTCCGCGTCCTACCTCTCGAACTACCAACTTTCTTCGAGGCTTTTCACAGAGCGTCTTATCAAACAAAACTACAGAAGCGCAGGAATATCAACCTGCTGTCCATCCCCAACTTAATGGGTTAGGCCCGGCTAACCCCCCGTCGATTATCGTTGCGGGGGAAACCTTGGATATTCGGTGTCCTGATTTCTCGTCAGGATAATTCGTTACTCATACCAACATTCTCACTTCTTGTCGCTCCACCTCGGTTTACACTTCGGCTTCATCGCAACAAGAACGCTCCTCTACCATGACCGCGTACAACACGGAATATCCAAATTACAAGATACAAATCCCAAACAATCACCAAATTTCAATTATTTAATATCCAAAAAAAATTGAATATTGTAATTTTTAATTTGTGATTTATTTGGTTATTGTTACTTGATTATTGGAATTTCCGTGCTGTGCACGGCCATCCGCAGCTTCGGTGCTATGCTTGAGCCCCGTTAAATCTTCGGCGCAATAAACCTTGACTAGTGAGCTGTTACGCTTTCTTTAAATGATGGCTGCTTCTAAGCCAACATCCTAGTTGTTTGTGGTTTATCACATCCTTTCCCACTTAGCATAGACTTTGGGACCTTATCTGGCGGTCTGGGCTGTTTCCCTTTCGACCATGGAGCTTATCCCCCACAGTCTGACTGCCTTGCTAACAAATCCGGTATTCGGAGTTTGATTGATGTCAACAGGTTTCCCCGCCGAACACCATCCAGTGCTCTACCCCCGGACCGCATCACAAGACGCTATACCTAAATATATTTCGAGGAGAACCAGCTATCTCCGAGTTCGATTGGAATTTCTCCGCTATCCACAGTTCATCCCCCCGTTTTGCATCACAGGTGGGTTCGGGCCTCCATCCGCCTTACCGGCGGACTTCACCCTGACCATGGATAGATCACTCGGTTTCGGGTCTAGTAAATAATACTAAATGCACTATTCGTACTCGCTTTCGCTTCGCCTCCAGCCGTCAAGGCCTTAAGCTCGCATTATCTACAAACTCGTTGGTTCATTCTCCAAAAGGCACGCCGTCACCCTTGCGGGCTCCGACTCCTTGTAAGCATATGGTTTCAGGTACTATTTCACTCCCCTTAGCGGGGTACTTTTCACCTTTCCCTTACGGTACTAGTTCGCTATCGATCCATTTGAGTATTTAGCCTTGGAGCATGATCACCCCAAATTCCTGCCGGGTTTCACGTGTCCGACAGTACTCTGGAATAACGCTCAAAGTTCAATCACTTTCGTCTACCGGGCTGTCACCGTCTATGGCCGTCCTTTCCAGGAGCGTTCGACTAGCAATTGATTTTGTAACTTTGTCTCGTATCTCGCTACCGCTCGATACTTCAGTTTATAAAGTTAAAAGTCGAAAGTTTATAAAGTTGGTTGAAAAAACTATATAATAGTAAATTCCATTAACTTTTAAACTTTATAGACTTTAAGAACTTTTGACTTAAGTGTCGAACACTAGTGAGACACGAGAATGCGTCATCCGAAACCCCCCATCTAACTATACGAAATCCCAACACATCTCGCTATCGCTCGATGCTTTAGTTTATAAAGTCGAAAGTAAAAAAGTATATAAAGTAATTTGAATATAAACTAAAAATATTTAATTCTTTGAACTTTATGGACTTTATGAACTTTGTGAACTTTTTAACTATATTGGAATTTCGGATAATTAGTGAGGTTTAGGCTCTTCCCTTTTCGCTCGCCACTACTTAGGGAATCTCTGCTGATTTCTTTTCCTCCGCTTACTAAGATGTTTCAGTTCAGCGGGTGCCCTACCGCGCGCTGCGCGGAATTTTCAATTTTCAATTTTTAATTTTCAATAAATTTCTAATGATCAAATGTTTAAAACATTTAAAAATTTTAAATTCAATTTAAATTTTAAATTTTAAATTAAGAATTTCGTGCAGAGCACGGTTGACGTGGGTTTGCCACGCCGGGTTACCCCATTCGGAAATTTACGGATCACAGGTTGTTTGCCACCTACCCGTAACTTTTCGCAGGCTACTACGTCCTTCATCGGCTCAAATGGTCAAGGCATCCACCATATGCTCTTGAGTAACTTTTAACATTGCAACCGCAAAAACACAAAAATTTTTGCGGAATCCTATCTAATTTTGCATATAAATAGGACGATTCTGTTATTAAAATGCTAGTTGACTTACTAACAAATTGATTAGTCAATCATGTCAGTAAACCAATTATTTAAAAAAATCCGCTTGTAGCGGACGAAAATTAAGATTAATTACTTAATTTAAACTAGCCGCTAACCCCCTCTCTTGTAGTGATCGCTCGAGAAAAAACTAAAATATTTGGAATAATTCTCATTAATTTATTGACCTCCTTAATCCATAAATAATATTATCATTACTACTAAACCTTGTCAAGCATGTCAATAGTATAAAAGATCAACAAAATATCAACTCTACAAATTCGGACCGAAAATAGCACTAAAAATATACTTTAAGTGCTATTTTCCATTGAAAATTCTCGATGTTTATTTCTATTGAATCTGTTTTTTGATCTTACTAAGAATATCTTTTGCCGCATCTTGTCCACCAAGACCAAAGGCAAGTCCACCTGAAATTGCGATCAAAGCAACAATTCCCATAAATAGGGTTTGAATAAGTCCTGAAGCAATTTGAAGCTGATACATGGCTGCAAGAATCGAAAAAATCCAAACCGACCATTTTGTTACAGCAACTGCAAAGTTATCAAAACCAATATTCATTGCCTTAACTGTTGCGGAAACAACATTGGACAAGAAATGTGCAGCAACCGCACCAATTAAAATAATTCCGATTGCAGCAGCAACATTTGGAATATAAGCAAGAATTTTGTTCAGAAACTCGGAAATTTGCGGAAGCTGAAGAATATCAGCAGCTGAAACAAATGCAACAATTAATACTACCCACTTAACAAACGAACCTAAAAGTTCACTTAAGCTCATCTTAATTTCAGCTCTTTTAATCAAATCCTCGATTTTGGCTTTTTCGGAAAGAGTCTGAATACCGATAAGTTTTAATAGTTTTTCAACTATTTTTCCTAAGATAATTCCGATAATCCAACCAACAAGAATAAGCAAAAAAGCGCCGAAAGCATTAGGAACAAAATTTATTATACGATCCATCATATTGCTCATGGAAGTCGAAAAAGCATCTACCCAATCACTAAATGAAGTTGTCATAAATCCTCCTATAAATCTATTTCTAAGAATATCGACCCAAGCATATCGCTTATCCTCTGATTCAAATATACTACACCCTAAAGTAGAGTCAATAACTTTGAATAAAACTATATTTATGGTTTAATAAATTTGTATCACATAATAATCACAAAGTAATGAGAAAAATAGACAAAAAAACCATATTTTATTCAGTTATTTCGTTTTTAATAATAACTATTCCAGCAAAAGCATTAGCCTTTTGTCCGGTTTGTTCTGTCACCTTAGTTGCCGGACTTGGAATTTCAGAATATTACCATATTGACGATACAGTCAGCGGTCTGTGGATAGGCGCTCTCACAATGTCAATGGTCATCTGGACCGTGAATTGGTTAGATAAAAAATCAATTAAATTCATGTTTAGAAAAATATTTGTATTGTTATTTTATTATTTATCGATTCTAATTCCACTTTACCTTTATCATTTCATCGGAAAAGGATTTAATAAAATTTGGGGCATGGATAAACTCACCTTAAGTATAACAATCGGCAGTATTATTATTATTATCTCTTATTATTTTCATAACTATCTGCGAGCAAAAAATAATAACAAAGTATATTTTCCTTTTCAAAAAACCATTATACCTGTATCTCTCATAATTATAGCTAGCTTAATATTTTATTATGTTACCAAAAGATAAAATGAACACAGAAAAAAAAATTCAAGAATTATTAGCAAAAGCTAACACAACTAAAAACAAACTCGATCTTTCTTCAGATGAAGATCTTTCAATTGCAATTATGAATTTAATTTCAATTGAAGAACATTTCTTCTTTACAGGTGCAAAAACTGAAAATAGCGAATATTTCAAACTTCTTAATGAAACCAGATCAATCAGAAAAGATTTGCTTAAAAAAATTGTTAAAGATCCTGAAGGTGAAGTTTGGTGCATTTCAAAACATTTGCTTGCCGCATCAATGAGGCTGATGGAAGTCGGAACCAAAGCATATGATCGAGGAAATAAAGATGACGCAAAAGAATATTTTGAAAAAGCATACAACCTCTATTCATTGTTTTGGGGTTTAAACATGAATGTAATTGACACGAAAAATATTAAAAAAATAGATGATAATCAAATAAATAAAAACGATAAAGAAAAAACAGGCTTAATGAAAAAACTCGGTACGCTTGTCAAAAAAACAGTTGATTGTTGTTTGGAGTAAGTTTATAAAGCTAAAAGACCTTTGACCACTCTGTCATTGCAGACCCTTTCCATGTCATTGCGAGCAAAGCGAAGCAATCTATTTAACTTTACGAACTTTATAAACTTTATTAACTTTATTAACTTTTAACTATTTAAGGAGGGAAATTGGATTTTAATCCTTTAAATAATCAAAATAATCCACCAATCCAAAATAAATCATCTCTTAGTAAAAAGATTTATGTTGAAGAATTAAAAAGAAGAATATTTTTTATTAGTCTAATTTTCACTGCGTTATTATGCCTTGGATTGATAGTTTTTTCAATATTAAAACTTCAAGATCTTAAAAAAACAAAAAATACTGCTACTGATCAAGCTCAAACAAGCGCGGACATTACAAAATATCAAAGCATTATTATTCAAAAAAATAATAAAGATTATATTGCCTTTTCGCTTACTGCAGGCTGGGTCAGCGAACCATTCTTCCCTTCCGGAACAGGCACACCAATATTTGTATTTGCATCAGAAAATGACAAAAAATTAGCAACAAATATCGCATCCGGCAAAATTACGGGAGATTCTCAATTTACTGGGGTCAGATATATCAATGGTACGATTATTGTTACAGAAGATAATATTTTCTCTGATGCGAACCAAAAGAAATTTCAAGAAGTAATAACTAAAAAACCTGATTTTGATCGCATGATTAATAAAAATTTTAATAATGCAAAAGAATCTCGCTGTTGGCAGACTAAACAAGCAACAAATTTAGTCCTTTACTGCCAAATATTGCAGAAAAAAGGCGATCTTCTTGAATATAGTCTTGAAACCAATGAAACAAATTATACAACCGATCTTGAAACTTATTATAAACTAATTGAAACAACAGATATTATCAAATAGTTCTATTTAAATATTAAAACATCTTACAAATGCAATGATATTACATCAAACTAAAAACGCATCAAAAGAATTGCATTTTTAAACAAATTACACTATAATATAGCCACTTTTTTAAAACTTAAAAAGCTAGTGGAAACTTGGTGAGGTTCAGTCAATACAATTGATTGGACAATACCAATTTTTGCACCAGGAGAATGAAGATGGACAAAGATCCGTTTGAACAGATAAGGCCGCTTGGGTTTGAAGGAACGCCGAGTGACTGGGTATCTCTTGTCGATACACGATTCAGTCCACTCAATTCTTTCGAGTTGAGGAATATGAACAGAGTGGCTGTGTTGGCCGGACCTCCATCGATCGGAAAGACAACGATCGCGAAAAAGTTAACCCGACATTTGCCGATTGCTACCAGCCGCCCGAAACGCGAAGGTGAAGTGAACGGGCTGGTGCTTCCGCGGATGAACGATGGAGATATGATTTTCCTCTCAAAAGAGCAATTCGAAGACCCCGTATTCACGAGAAAAAATCTGATCTTCTTTTTCCAAGCGCCTGTGAACGGCCATTACTATGGTTTTCATAAGGCCGCTTTTCACGAGGCAATAGCACAAGCAGATGCAGAAGATGCATATTGGATTTGTACAGGAGTCGGGCTAGACACGCTGTCTTATCTGCTATGCAGGCTGTCCTTCGAAAACTCGCGCAGCCCTGTGGTCGGCATGCCGACCACAATCTTCATGATACCGTCCGATCCATCGGTATTGGCACAATGGTATGCTAAGCGCGGAAGCGAGATGGATATACTTAGCCAGAAAATCGACTACCACCTCGCACAGGCAGAATCACTCCTGCATATGGCAGACTATGTCGTTGTGCTAAACGACGAAAACCGAGATGAGCTTACAAGCGCCGTTTCCACAATACTCAAAGCCTTGTTTGTCAAGAGGAAAGTATTGGGAATCTTGTAAGGCAAAACTAGTCCCGGGCGCAGCCCGGGACATCTCTTTATTGTTTGAATAATATCATACTGATACTTTGGTCAAAAGGCAAAAGACTAATCTTCAGATTAGTCTTTATTTTCTTAAAAATTTACTGGTGGACCCGACAGGACTCGAACCTGCCACCTCCTGCGTGCAAAGCAGGCGCTCTACCAGATGAGCTACGGGCCCAGATCCACCAGTAAATTTTTAAGATACTCCCTACCTTTCCCACTTTTTAAAAACAGTTCTCTTTTATAAGCCTCTGATCTGGTTTTGTGTTCTTCTGAATATATCAACTGAAAAGGTGCTGTTAATTTCGTATATTTACTCTTTCCTGAATTATGTTCTTCTAAACGCCTGGATAGATTATTTGTCGATCCTGTATACAACCGATCGTTTACTAAACTCCTTAATATATAAACATAATACATAATAATAATTAATCCTGCCACCTGTCGCCTAGGCGACCGCTCTACCAGATGAGCTACGGGCCCGTAAAATAATTATACCGGAAGTGTCCCAACTAAAACCATTACTCCGGCAATTATTAACAAAATACCTATTAATTTCCACATTGTGTATGTGCCGCCGCCTCCCAAATGCTGCTCTGCCCACGAACTATAGCCAACTAAATTAACCCAAGGGAGTGTTTTAGCAATCAGCCCAAGGCCGGCCGCAAAACAACCAATAAAGATTAATATTCGAAGCACGATATTTGGCATTTTCCCTCCTTCTTGAGTTGAAAGTCAAAAGTTATTGGTAATAATTACGATAGTAAAACTCAATTAACTTTCTAACTTTACGGACTTTATAAACTTTTAACTATTTAATTATACCAGTTTATTCAATAAATAAAAGAGGCTTAAAGCAATTAAAATTATTTGAGACCACATTCCATACGATTTATGATTTTTTTTAAATTTTTTGCCAACAGAATGCAAACCTTCGTGAAAATTATGAAGAGACCTAAAAAAAGGCAATTTTCTGACAAAACCACTCCAAAACGGTACATTATCTATAATATCAATGCTCAATCCACCGACAGCCCCCCAAATTATCGGCCACATCAGATTACTTTCGGAACTAAACACAAAAAAAGCAGTGACTATTAATCCAACAAGGATATCAATTGAAGCAACAAGATATGCTTTAAATGAATGATCTAAATCTGTTGTAATATCTTCAGATTCTCCTTTTTCATCCACAATTGCTGCATCAACATGAGGCAGGAGATCACAAACAAAATGACTTGCCACACCTACAAAAAAAGCCGCATATGAATTTCCAGTGGCGGCTCCAAGAGCAGAACCGATTAATAAATGTGAGGTTGCTGTCATGATAGTTTATAAAGTTCGTAAAGTTAAAAGTTTATAAAGTCATATCGGTCTTTTTAAAATCTTTTGGTGGTACTTACTTAACGAAGAATCAGTGACCTCTTCCTTCTAAAAAAATTGCATCTAATAGTTTCCATTATCAATTTTTTTACGTCGTCCGCCTTGGCGGATCGACATCAGAGAAGCGCGCGCTCTTGCTATCAAGATTTAATGGTGGGCGGTACTGGACTCGAACCAGTGACCTCTTCCTTATCAGAGAAGCGCTCTAACCAGCTGAGCTAACCGCCCTTCATCAAGCCTCGATTAAAAATATTCATAACAAATAGATTATAACAAAAATAACTTCTTAATTCAATACATAAAGTAGTCTACATAGGTGAAAGCGCATGCAATGCATACGCTTTAGTCACCCCCTTCTCAAACTGCTAGAGATCTGCCCCCTTATTCGCTCAATAGCGGTATTTTCACACACTTCGTTATTTTGAGCTGTTTCTTATCAAGATAATATTCCAGCTCAACTCCGTATCTTGTAAAGATAGCTATGTAGGTAGTCGGTTTCCAACCTTCAGGTCGATCTTCCGGCAAATACGGAGCATCTCTTACCATCAATCCGACAATCGTTTGCGAGCTTGCATCAACTCTCACTTCATGTGCCCTGACATGCCATTTCTCCACAAACCCATGCTCTGGAGAGATTACATGAAAATCGAGCAGACTACATTCGGGACACTCTGGAACTAGTCTGGCTCGCTCAACTTCTCTCGCGTCAGGACCCTTCACAAGAATACAAACAATCCCTTCCTTGATCATTTGCAGCTACCCCTATTAATCAAATCCTACCTTTTTATAATAGTTACAAACCCCTCAAAGTCAACAAATGTAAACCTTTTTCAGAAAGTAAAAAAATACTTATGCTCCAAAAGAAACTGTGCCTGCCTGTGAAACAGGATAGGTCATCAGAGTGTCTTTTAGGAAATAAGTATTTTTTTATGCTTATGAAAAAGTCGTGGCAGGAGTTGGGTTGGTAAGGGATAGAGGGCGGCCATCGAAAAGGAGCCCTCTGTCCCTTACAAAAATTATATATAAATAATTAATATTAAAAATTATTAGTACAAAAAAATCGCCTAAACAGGCGATTTTGTCTAATCTACCTATAGTTGTTCCGACTGCTATGTAATCAGCATTTAAAAATGCCGACCGACCTGCCTCGATCCCCTAAAGGATCGGACTGACTTTCAAAGAAAGTATTCTCTTTAGAAAGGAGGTGATCCATCCGCAGATTCCCCTACGGATACCTTGTTACGACTTAGCCCTGATCACCGAACCCACCGTGGTCACCAAAGGCGACTTCGGGTGTTCCCGGCTTTCCTGACTTGACGGGCAGTGTGTGCAAGACTCGAGAACGTATTCACCGTAGTATAGCTGACCTACGGTTACTAGCGATTCCAACTTCATGAAGGCGAGTTTCAGCCTTCAATCCGAACTGGGCCATGTTTTGATGGGATTAGCTCGATCTCACGATTTTGCAACCCTTTGTACATGGCATTGTAGCGCGTGTGTAGCCCAAGGTGTAAGAGCCACGCTGACCAGACGTCATCCCCGCCTTCCTCCCCATTAAATGAGGCAGTCTCTTGTGAAAACAGTGCAACACAAGATAAGGGTTTCGCTCGTTAACGGACTTAACCGTACACTTCACAGCACGAGCTGTCGACGGCCGTGCAGCACCTGTCACCGCGTTCCTTACGGCACGGTCCTGTTTCCAGGACTTTCGCGGGATGTCAAACCTTGGTAAGGTTCTTCGCTTACTGTCGAATTAAACCACACGCTCCACCGCTTGTGCGAGTCCCCGTCAATTCCTTTGAGTTTTAACCTTGCGGTCGTACTCCCCAGGCGGCAGACTTAACGCGTTAGCTACGGCACAGGGAGGGTCGATACTCCCGATGCCTAGTCTGCATCGTTTAGGGCGTGGACTACCGGGGTATCTAATCCCGTTCGCTACCCACGCTTTCGCATCTCAGTGTCAGAAATAGCCTAGCAAGCTGCCTTCGCCATTGGTGTTCCTTCCGATATCAACGGATTTAATCCCTACACCGGAAATTCCACTTGCCCCTGCTATTCTCTAGAATTGCAGTATTGCCTGCTGGTTCTTGGTTGAGCCAAGAGATTTAACAAACAACTTACAAAACCACCTACATGCGCTTTACGCCCAATAAATCCGGATAACGCTTGGGCCCTACGTATCACCGCGGCTGCTGGCACGTAGTTAGCCGGCCCTTATTCATATAGTACCGTCATAATCTTCCTATATAAAAGAAGTTTACGATCCGAAAACCTTCAATCCTTCACGCGGCATCGCTGCGTCAGACTTTCGTCCATTGCGCAATATTCCCACCTGCTGCCACCCGTAGGTGTATGGCCCGTGTCTCAGTGCCATTGTGGCTGATCATCCTCTCAGACCAGCTACCCGTCATTGCCTTGGTAAGCTTTTACCTCACCAACTAGCTGATAGGATGCAGGCTCTTCCCAGAGCGAAATTCTTTACTCCGTAGAGACTATCTTGTATTAGCCGACCTTTCGGCCGGGTATCCAAGACTCTGGGGTAGATTCCTACATGTTACTCACCCGTTCGCCACTAACCGCGCATAGCGCGGAAGCTCCAAATTACAAGATACAAATTCCAAATAATTTCCAAATATCAATTTTTAAATATCCAAAAAGTTTGAATATTGTAATTTTGAATTTGTGATTTATTTGATTATTGTTACTTGGTTATTGGGATTTCCGTGCTACGCACGGCTCGTTCGACTTGCATGGGTTAGGCGTGCCGCCAGCGTTCATCCTGAGCTAGGATCAAACTCTCATTAAGTTTGAGCTTTGAGCTCGTTTTTTTTGAATTTTTTGTATAGATTCGCACAGTCGGAACAACTATAGAAAGACTATAGTTGTTACCTAAATTGTTAAAGTTCAAAATTTTAGCTGACAATATAATATAGTTATGCTTAACATAACTATTTATGTGGTCAGTTCAGTTTTTAATTCCTCTGAAATAAATTTATCACAACCCTATTATTTTGTCAACTTCTCATCTTCAGCTTTTATAATGACCTCATCGATCGCTCCGTATTCCAACGCTTCTTCTGGAGTCATATAGAAATCTCTATCAGTATCCTTCTCAATTTTATCCAGTTTTTGACCAGTATTGCGTGAAAGAATTTCATTCATCTGTCTTTTAACCTTTAAAATCTCGCGAGCTGCAATTTCAATCTCTGTAGCCTGTCCAGAAGCTCCTCCCATAACCTGATGCAACAATATTTTTGAATTCGGCAAAGCAAATCTTTTACCTTTTGTACCACCGGCAAGCAAAAAAGCTCCCATTGAAGCTGCCATACCAATACAAGTAGTTGAAACATCGGGTTTCACATATTGCATCGTATCATATATTGCCAGTCCGGCTGTAACCGAGCCGCCGGGAGAATTTATATACATTTGAATATCTTTATTTGGATCTTCTGAAGCCAGAAATAAGATTTGAGCCATAATTAGATTAGCCATAGAATCATCAATTTGACCGCCAACAAAAATAATTCTATCTTTCAAAAGTCTGGAAAAAATATCAAAAGCTCGCTCACCAAATGGCGTCTTTTCAATAACCATAGGAACTAAATGTTGATTTTTGATCTCATTCATTTTTTACTCCTTACTTTTCGACATAATTATATCTTCAAAAAATAATTAAAGCAATAGATGATACAGCAAGCCCCACCAAGTAGGTGGGGCGAGATTTGAGAGGGGGTAGAATGTACGAAACGCCACTGACCATTGTCAAGCGTGGCATGAAACGATTAGGTTTCTATCGCGGCTCTTCACCGCTTTCGTTTACTACCCCCTTTACTGCCTTTCACTGCTCGACGCGTGCAATGTATAGGCAGACTTGTAGCGCAATTGCAACTAGGTTGCAATTGCATATTTACTTGGCTCCCAAGCGCATTAAAGCTCTACTAGCCCCGCTGGTTGAAACAGCCCCCCGACTACACAGAAACAATGTGGGCCCGCTTGGGAGCCAAAACTATCAAATGAAACTAAAATCATTATACCAAGCGCTGCAAACTTGTCAAAGCGTTGTCGCGGTCCATAACATATTGGACTTTTGAGGACTAGTAAAGTTATTTACAAAATACTGCAATGGGGACATTTTAGCAAGGCTTCGGTGCGGTTTTTCGGTGTTATACCAAGTAAGGTAT
>Ga0172379_10000961_pt1 | contig 63646 bp, 56 predicted proteins | sample GrowelOW334metaG_FD_119756 | JGI IMG/M metagenome (GOLD analysis project Ga0172379, IMG submission 119756) | Groundwater microbial communities from an aquifer near a municipal landfill in Southern Ontario, Canada - Groundwater well OW334 metaG | ecosystem: Environmental > Aquatic > Deep... | reverse complement strand
TTTTTGATTGTTCCTTGCATAACGTCGTAAGGAATGAATTAGTATATAGTTACTTCGAAATTCGACTAATATTTCTATGTAAACTATACTTATCCCCATTGAATAAGGGACAATGAACCTCTGCACTGTGTAATTGTAATTATCAGTTTTCAGTTGTCCGCCTGTATAATAGCATTTATGGTATTTTTGTCAAGTAACTGCCGATAAATACGGCTTATTATGCATTATAACAGCAATTATCAAACATCCATTGATATTAACTATATTACTGATATTATTAAGACAGTATTATCAGTAATATTATATTTATGAAAAATAAATATCTAATAATCATTATTGTAATATTAATCGTCGTTATTGGCGTTATGATATTTTATCTGATACAAAATGATGGGGTAAATTCCAACAGTTCATTAAACAGCAACGGGCAGCAGGATACAAATACGGCAATAAATACTAATTCCAATACTAACAGTGCAATGCAATCAGATGTCCAAGTTACTAAACCAGTTCCAGATGAAACTGTTAATAGTCCGCTGACAGTTGCCGGCAGAGCAAAAGGCAGTTGGTTTTTTGAGGCGGTATTTCCAGTTCAGATAGTCGATGAGAATGATAAACAAATTGGCTACGGAAACGCAGAAGCCATTGGCGACTGGCAGACGGAAAATTATGTTGATTTTACCGCACTGCTTACATTTACAAAAGGATCAGCCACAGCCGGGTTCCTGGTACTGCAGAATGCAAACCCTTCAGGAATTAAATCATTAGAAAAAGAATTAAGAATACCAATTAAATTCGTCGCTTCAACAATCAGTGAAATTGAAATATATTTAGGTAAAGAATCAGAACAATCCGACTGTAGTACAGTCTTTGCGGTTAAACGACTTATCGATGAGACACCTCAAATAGCCACCGCCGCTGTTAATCAACTACTGACCGGCCCGACAGAAGCTGAAGAAAATGATGATTACAACACAAGTATCAGTCCATCCGCCCGGTTGCTTTCTTTAAATATTACTGACGGAAAAGCCTATGCGGATTTCAATCAGGAACTGCAAAACATCGGCGGTTCTTGCCGTGTTCAAATGGTCCGTGCCCAGATTGAAAATACTTTAAAGCAGTTCGACTCCGTGCAGGAAGTATTTATCTCCATTGACGGGAAAACCGAAGGAATTCTTCAGCCATAAGCAATTAAATGCAATAATAAAATAAAAACTTACCCAAAGGGTAAGTTTTTTATCTTACCAAAACATATTACTCTATAAATCCACCGATCTGTTTTTCCCAGAGTTTTTTATAAAGACCGCCCTTGCTGTTTACTAATTCCTGGTGCGTTCCCTGCTCCACAATCGCGCCTTCATTCAGCACAATAATCCGGTCCATTTTCATAATTGTTGAAAGACGATGGGCAATTACAATAACTGTCTTATCCTTCATCAAATTACCCAATGCATCTTGGATCAGCTCTTCTGATTCAGAATCAAGCGAAGAGGTCGCTTCATCCAGTACCAATATCGGCGCATTTTTTAATATAGCACGTGCAATAGCCACGCGCTGGCGTTCCCCACCCGAAAGTTTAACACCACGTTCACCAACATAAGTGCTATAACCCCCCGGCAGACTGCGAATGAAGTCATGTGCATGAGCCTGTTTAGCAGCTTCAATTACATCCGCATCACCGGCACTCGGCAAGCCGTAGGAGATGTTTTCTTTCAGTGTCCGGTGAAATAAAATCGGGTCCTGATTCACTAGTGCAATATTATGCCAAAGTGATTCCTGGGTGACACTATTGATCTTCTGACCGTCAACAGATATTTGCCCATCAGTTAAATCATAATTGCGCAGCAATAGGTTTACTATCGTGGATTTGCCGGAACCGGAAGGACCGACCAGGGCAATTTTTTCCCGTGCTTCAATCTTTAAATTCAAATCTCTAATTATTTTGCGTGTCATATTGTAACTGAAAGCAACATTTTCAAAATTTATCGAACCCATCTTTACTGATATCGGTAATGCTCCGGGTATATCCTTTATTTCATGTGGAGTCTCAAGTATCTCAGTCATCTCTTCAGCATCAGCTAATGCCTCATAATATTTTCGGATGATCCGGCCGAAATTCCATAATCTTAAAATGATGTTTAAAAGATATGCCTGCAACAATACAAAATCGCCGACACTTAAAATATCCTGTTGCCAGAGCGTAACCGCATAATACATTACCCCCAACTCCAAACCAATCATCATTAATGCCTGCCCGCCTTCGAAATAATTGGCCAGATTCCAGGTAAACTGCTGAAGTTTCTGATATTGACTGTTAATCCCGCGGAAACCGCCTCTTTCCCTTTCGTAACCGTTAAATAGTTTGACGTTTAGATGATTAGTTATAGTATCGGCCAACATCCCGGTTACTTTGGAATTCAATACCGCCCGCCTGACATCAAACTTCATCTTATAACGACTGAAAATGTAGTTAACCAACAAATAAATTATCACCCATAACAGCACGGCCAGACCTAGCATTAGATTCTTCTGGCTCAGAACAACAAAGATCATAATTATATCCACGGTAATCGGCAACAGGTCCCAAAAAATCAGGTCGGCAATTAACTCAAAGGAATGAGCAAAACGGTTGACTTTTTTCACCAACGATCCGACAAAATTATTATTGAAAAATGTTACTGAGTGTTTATGGATATACGCAAAACAGTCGTTCATCAGATCAGCCATGATGTGTGTTTGAAAATATGAAACACCAAAACCGGCCGTACGCCAAAAAACCCAGCTAACCAGATAAACACCGAGCACTTTTAGCAGAATAATTTTTAATGATCCTATTTTTCCGGCAGTCTCACCAGCACTCGACAATACATCAAAAAATTCCTTATAAAAAAGCGGCGCGACAAGATTGGTAATTGAACCGATACTGATCGCCAGACAAATAAGCAAAAATGCACCCCGATACTTTTTTGTCTGGTGCCAATAAATTCTGAATGTTTGTTTGGTATACTTTGCCATAGTTTTTTAGTATAACACATTTACGCATTATTTTAAGGTGGTCTATGTGAAATTGACTTTCTTCCCAGGTTCCGTTAAACTCACATACTCATGCAATCCTTTGCATGTTTTGATCGATTGTTCGTTACGAGACGCAAAAACACAACATCCTCGGGAAGTGAAATGAACGGAATTTTTCACAACCAGGTGCTTCTGACAGCCATCGCCGCCAACTTCACGGCACAACTTCTGAAAGTCATTATCACATTCTATCCAGAGGGGAGTTTTCAGCCCAGAAGGTTATTTGAGACGGGAGGTATGCCCTCTTCTCACACAGCCGGAATCATCGCGCTGGCTGCCGGTCTGGGAATAACCGAAGGGTGGGACAGCGCTGAGTTTGCCATCGGCTTCACGCTTGCAGCATTCATCATCTACGACGCTGCAAAAGTTCGGCACGCCACGGGTAAACACGCAGAAGTGCTTAATGTCCTAATCAGAGAGTTAGAGCATCTGCTCGAACGCGATTCACGACCGCAAGCGTTGAAAACACTTCTGGGACATACACTGCCACAGGTAGTTGCCGGTGCTTTTATCGGGCTACTAGCGACTGTTATTTCCTTCAGGCCATTCTAACAAAACTGGCCTTTTTTATTTATTAAAAAAATGATACTATTAAATAGTATTCATAAGATAAATCTAATATTCACTAATGGTTTTTAGTTATAAAGACTTCGATATTGCATTAGCTGTCAACGCTATAGAAGTGGCGCTTTTGGGTATCAGGATACTAATGAGAAAGGTGTTGATTGTTAAAGACAGTTTCGCAATTGGGATTTCTGCTTTGATCATCCCCTGGTCAGTTATATTCATTACTAATCCTGATATAACGTTGGTACCAAAAATTATTATTTCTATTGTTATTGCCTTTTTTTTGTGGCTACTTTTTTATCTTTCTAAATTATATACAACCTACATAGTCTGGAACACTGGCAAAGCATCAATTGAGCATGGAATAGAAAATATCTTGACGAAAAATAATTTGTCTTATCAAAAAAAAGAAAACGAATTTATTTTGAAAGAATTAAACATGAGCATCGGTTTCCATAAAGGTAGATATTCGGAGCAAAAAATTTATGTTCGTAGTAATAAAAAAGACAGGTTGGCTTTTGACATAATTGATAATGGAATTAATTCATTTTTCCAAAATGAAAAAGCAGACAAAATTTCATATGAAGGCATACTTTTTGTGTTTATAGCAATTATTTTATTTGTGTTTACCTTTTCTAATTAATATTAATATGAAAATAACAAAAAATCTTAAAGTATTATATTTTCTCGGATTTGTTCTAGCTCTAGCCGCAGCTTTTCCTGGATACATCCGTTCTACCTTTATGGAAGAATTTGTGGACGTCGGGCGGGTCGGTTTGTTTTTTCTGGGCGAAGCGCTACTCAGCCTGGCTGCCATTAATTTTTTCCCCTACTTTATCAAGAAAATCAGCAATTATAAGCTGGCCATTATAATAATTTTGCTGCAGATAACAAGCATTATTCTATTGATTACCACAAACTCTACTGTTGGTGCGTTTATATTCTTTGCTTTAACGGGAAGTATGGGCTATCTGATCTGGATTAATATGGATGTTTTTGTTGAGCGTTTCACTACCAACCCGACAACCGGCAGGATCAGAACTACTTATTTTACCTTCATTAATCTGGGCTGGCTTTTCTCCCCCTTGGCAGTTGGCTATCTGACCGGCGAAGGAAATTATCGCTTGATCTATATCATGGCGGCAATACTTCTATCAATCGCACTGGCGATCATTCTGTATAACAAAAAACTACTGGCCGATCATCTGCAATACGAACATCATCACTCGCTGACGACACTGAAACATATATGGAATAATATAAATCTGCGCGGTATATTTGCAATCGCCTTTCTACTGGAACTGTTTTATGCAACTGCGGTAATTTACGCGCCGATCTATCTGCACCAGACCATCGGTTTTGAATGGAAAACAATCGGTATGATCTTCACCTTCATGCTCTTACCTTTCATATTCCTGGAGATACCCGCCGGAATTTTCGCCGACAAATATAACGGCGAGAAAAAAGTTTTGAATCTCGGTTTTATGATTATCGCATCTGCCGTTGCCCTGTTTTTCTTTATAAAATCTGATAATCCGTTTGTCTGGGCGCTGATTTTATTTTTAAGCAGATGCGGGGCGGCATTAATTGAAGCGATGAGAGAAACATATTTCTTCAAAACTGTTGATGTCAAGGATATTGACTATATTAATTTTTTTCGCAACGCATCACCACTGGGGTATCTGATCGGATCCGGGCTTTCGATGCTTGTGTTAAAATTCTACCCGATTGAATACCTGTTTCTTTTTCTTTCTTTAATTTTGCTAACCGGAATATACTTTAGCTGGAGAATTCCAGAGACAAAAAAATAATTATTGCAATACGAAAAACCCCCAGGTAACCTGGGGGTTTTTGATTTTTTTCTATAGTGACCAAAGAAGCGGGATGAGTAGTGTCCAGCCGATGTTCAGAACGGATGGATCGGATTCCAGAGACGGATATCGGTCAATATTCGCACCTTGGATCACCACCCATTTATCGCCAAGACCGTAGTGTTTTAAAGCAATCTTCCAAAGCGTATCACCGGACTGTACTGTATACAAATTCTGATCCTGATACGCGTAAATCGGGACATTAAATCCGAGCGGTTTGATTACAACATTCAATGTTCCTGTTTTCACACTTTCTTTGCCACTGGGTTCTAAAGCATCAAGATAAATATTATACTCCCCGGGTTCCAGCCCGGAAATAAGGATTTTAAAATTGGCAACTCCGGACGGATCATTATTTACCTTGAAAGTATTAATAATCCTATTATTTACATATACTCTGATTGTCGCGTCGTTTATTGCATTACCTAAGAGCACAACCGAAGGATTACTGCCGTCTGTTACATATGCTTTGTCAATCGTGGGCACCGGATATGGCGGTTCCACAAAAAAGCTGTATGATTTTGATTCACTGCTGATTAATCCGTCATTATCTCGCGCTCTTAGAATAATACTGTGGTCGCCTCTAGTAAGTGGTTCTTTAACGTGAAAATAAAAATCTCCTGTTCCGCTGGAATGATCACTGGCCTTGACCACCGCGACCAATTCCCTGTCAATCAATATGAACACGTCATTATTCGATCGGGCAACCCCGGTAATGGTCGGCAATGCCGTGTGCACGATACTGCCACTTTCTGGAGCATAAAGTGTCGGCGCAGGAAGATATGGGACAGGCTCAATATCTATTGGAGGCGGTTCTGTATCCGGATCAGGGACTTCAGTTGCTATTGTAGTAAAATTCGCATCAGCCTGTGTTGCTACAGTATTCCCCGTGCTGACAATTTGGTAATGATATACAGTACCGGGTTCTAATCCGGTCAATTGAACCAGATGTTCTGAAACTAATCCGCTGTCATATTTCTCCTGACCATAATCTGTATTTAAACCATAATTAACCCTGGAATCAGCGGGATGATTAGTTTGCCAGGTAATCGACGCCGCAGTTTCAGTAAGATTAATCACCTGAACATTTGTAATTATTGTCGCATCCGGTGCAACTGTTTCCGTACTGTAGTCAATTGAATATCCCGTATTGCCAAATCCGTCTTCTCCCACCAGCTGAAAATGATATGTTGTACCTGCATTCAGGCCTGTAATGGTTACCGAGTGATTCAGAGTTAGAGTAGAGTCTAATACAGTTGTGAATCCATAGGCATTTGTAAGACCATAGTTTACCTGAGTAGTAGCCGGCTCACTGCTGGTCCATTGGATAGTAATGCTTGTTTGAGTGGAATTTGTGTTGACATTACTGAATGTAGGCAATCCCGAGTCAAGCATAATTCCGTTACTAGACGACTGGCCGATTACTTCACCGGAACTGTTTATGGCACGAACCGTTGTATAATATGTCCCGTCCGCCAAATCCAATCCCGTCTTAGTAGCATTTTTTAACAGCCCGACACTGCTGAAATCGGAAACATCAGTTCCGCCTTCTGTCGAACCGATAGCGTATTCAAAATGATCTACGGCGTCAGGAGTTGTCTGATCATCTGGATCAAGACTGCCGCCGGACTGGCAGGCCGGAGTTACGTTATTGGAATACCTAAGCGACCCGTCATCGTTATATCCCAATTTCAAAAATCGGACCGCCCAGGTTTCGCCATGAACGTACGGGAAAAGGGTCTGACCCGCTATATACGGCTCCGCTTCATTGGCAAAATGCTGATGCGCATAACCCTGATCCACCCAGCTGGCCGCGACAGTCGGGGTTGTTGTTGTATAGTACTGGATATGATCATACCTTGTTCCGAACATATAGTATGTTCCATTGTGTTCTGTTACAGTGGGCGACTCGGCGGTACCGGAAAGTGTTGCATCAATCGGATCCTGCAATGTCCAATTCAATAAATCACTTGATGTAGCGAAAGCGATAACCATGCGGTCAGTGGCACCTTCTTCTTTTTTTGCTGACATAAACATATAATAAGTGCTCCCCCATTTGGTAACAAATGGGTCTCTGCAATCGCCTTTCCAAGCAGTACTATCCCACTGGTCCCAAGTGGACCAGGCAGCTGAACAGTCTAATACGCAACCCTGTCCGCCGATTCCGGAACAAGTACTGGCGGCATCAGTCCAGTTTACAAGGTCAGTAGAAGTTGCTAAGCCAATCCGTTGAGCATTCATAGTGTAATTCGTGTCATAATTCACCCCGGTATAGTACATATAGTATGTACCACCTTCTTCATAAATATAAGGCGCCCAAGTTTGCTTATCATTCCATTCTCCGACAGAGCCATGAAGATCAATTGGTCCCTGGTTCGTCCAGTTATTTAAATCAGTAGAGGTTTCGTGCCCAAAAGTAGTTTGCGGATATGCCCACCAAGGGATATCTTCGCCACGAATGTGGATTACATGATAAACACCGTCTTTTTCGACAACTGAGAAATCTAATGATTTCATCCCGTCTGATGGCGTAAATATTGAAACGTTATCTTCTGAGCATGATTGCGCCGTCTCCCAGTTTGCTGAGAGCTCGGTGGGATCGTTTGTGATGCTGGCATCTCCGGTTAATCCATCATTGACCACCGAAGGTAAAATCGTCCAACTAATCTGGGCACCACTGGATTCAATTTCAAATTCTGAACCGAATTTATTACCACCTGCCCATGGAAATACTAAATTGATGGTTGATCCAGTAGCATTAACATTATAAACAACATTTGTATCCTCTCCGTCTGTTTGGGAATCAAATATAACATCACCAAACATGTTAACGGTATCCAGATTGGATAAAGTAATGTAGCTGGAATTTGCACCCGGACCGTTATTGTCAAAGGATCCGTTATCCAACGAGTAAATCGTAGCCGTACTATTCAGCTTAAGACCGCTCGCATCAAGATTATCAAAATTGTAATTTGAAGCATGAATTATTCCGTTCACAGTCAGGCTAAAGTAACCGGAAGTGGCGGAAATATCCGTGAAATCACCGGCTGAACCGACAATATACAAAATATCTCCGCTATCAACCGTATAGGAAGACCCGCTGGAAAAATTGACAGTTACCGGCCGACTTGATAGCCCGAGAGCGGTCCCGTCAAAGTCATTTTCATATACCCAGTATTCCGCGGAACGTGAATTACATTCACCATAAATATTTATTTGACCATCCACTGCCCCATTGTCAAAAGACTCTAAACAGCTTCCGCTGTCTACAGTAACCGTACTTGCTGAAGAGCTCCACATGGCCGCATTTTCATTTACCCCTATCCGTAGTGTTCCATATACATCACCTCCGACAGTCTTTGTGTTTATCTCATCAAGGCTCGCGCTAGTTCCGTTCAGATATAAGGCAGCACCGGTCCAGGTAGTATTCGCTCCCCCGACGCTGTTTGTGAAATCATTTCTTACTTCAATAGTTACACCGCTACTGACAGTAAATGTATTTGCAGAGGTAAGCGTCAAATTATTAGCGACAGTCAAGTTGTCAGTCTGTACAGTCCAACCGCCCGCTGCATTATTAAATACCATATTATAAAACTGGGAACTGCCCGCTTCAATCGTCTCTCCAGTATCAGCCGAATCAAAAGTCACCGTGCTGTTACCGTGCGTATAAGTACCGTTAGTATCCCAACCACCTGCCACTTCCAGTATTTCCCCGTTTGAATCAAGCGTGGCACTTGTTGCTATTGTCATATCACCTTCCAGATCCACCGTTATAGCTACAGAAGGATTAATATCCACCGTCAGCGCATTTACGCCGTCGCCGATTGTCAGGTTAAAAAAATTGAAATCCGCTTCGCCTGTTTCCGCGATTGTCAGAACTTTATTGTCATTGCCGATAAACTGGAAAGTTCCCCCGGTCGGAGTAAAAGCTGATCCATTCGCAAAATATGCCGCACCGTTAGTAACATGCCCAACACCTTCGACAGTAATGGTCCCGCCGGAGATATTTTCTGTCCAACCGCTGTCAACATAAAACATGGCGTGCGAGGAGGGAACAAGGTTATCGCTGCCTGTTGCGATTGTTCCGCTAGCCATTGTTAGAAGTCCGCCAAATCCCACAAAGAGACTGGATACGGTCAGTGTCTGACCGTTTATATCAAGCTCACCGGTATTCATAAGAAAATTCCATGACTGGACCGGAGACAATAATGTTACTCCGGCTCCCCCAGTTTTATCAACATCAAATTCACCGATTCCTCCAGTATAGCCGAAGGCATTATTCGCTCCCACAATGGATAAATTTGCGTCCGCCGCGCCATCCATGGAGAAAACGGGGTAGTTTGTGGCATGTCCCATTACAAACGTATTATCACCGGATATATCAACATCACCACCGACTACAGTTGATCCAGCAGTCAGTACTGACCCTCCCGCATCACCCGACACGGTAAAAGTGCCGTCAACATTGAAATTGTCCCCGCCCTGATCCATATTCAGATTCCCGCCGGACTTGTTGAAATAACCGTTAACCTGCAATTGTCTGCCATTTAAATCAAGCGTTCCGTTCAGAACAGTGAGATTGCCACTAATCGCCATATTTGTCGCGCTCAGCTGTTTAGTGGCACCCAATGAATCAATAACAACACTTGAAAAACCGGCGCTTACCGCACCTGTTGAATTGATTGTTTGCGTACCGGAACTGCCGATGAATGTGACCGTGCTTGAATTCGGCGTGAAGGTTCCGGCGTTAGTCCAGCTTCCTGAAACATCAAGTGTCCCAGTTCCATATATAGTCAGCGTGTGCCCGGATGGAATTACTATTGAACCGGAATTTAAAGTGACAGAGGCACTGTATGTTACGTTACCAATTGAAATATTGGCGGCATTCGCAGGCGTTGTGCTGTCCCAAGTGAATGTTCCATTTACAACAAAGCTTCGTCCGGCTGTATCTGTGTCGTGCAGTGTTACTGTCCGACTAGCCGTGTCATCTATTGTCAGCGCGTAAAATGTAAGATTGACATCGGAATCAACTTGTTGCGCAACCGTGCCGTCCAATACAAAGGTTGTACTCCCCGTTTGGAAAGATCCACCGGTATCCACAATAATATTACCGGCTACATTTACGGTAGCATTTGAAGTATAGGTAGACGCATCCCACGTGCCATTGGCATAAACACGAATTCCATATTGTTGAACTGTTGCACGGTCAACATCTATAATACGGGAATCTCCCAAAATAAATGTACCAACCCCTACATCAATTCGATCTATGGATATAGTATTAGCGCTAGTAGCTGAAGCATCAAAAACATTAACCGCATGCGCTAGTACACTGCTGTCACCTACGTTGATGGAATCCAAAAGAGTGATCGTCGAGTCCTCCGCATAAAAAGTCGCATCATCTCCGCCGACCCGACCATCCGTTACAAAAAGTGCTTTAATATTGTTTATTGTTGAACTATTTGCATAGAATCGTTTATAAGTAGCGCTGTCTTCACCAAATTCATCACCAACATAAAGTTCCGAGTCGCTTCCATTTCCGCTGATATTTACGCTTGCATTCACACCGTCCTGTGTGTCGAATGTGCCAGCTAGTACAACCAAATATAAATCATAGGCAAGGGTCGCCGCGCTTCCACCAGTAGAAAGAACAACCGAAGATTCGATGCCGTTAACATCGCCAATCTCAAGTGAATCTAGCTGAAGCTTTTCACCGCTGGCGATTTTTACCATCTGGGTACTGCTACCGACAAAATGAACTTGGGGAAAATCATTCCATGTACTTTCACGTGCTTCAAAAGCTGACTCGGTTACAGTAGAGGCATCCCAGTCCCCGGCTATTAAAATTTTGTTATCATTAGAGCCGATATCGAGTCTCCCACTGGTAAAAACTAAATCACCGCCAACTGATAAGTCCGAACTCGCCGCCAGAGTCACTGTCCCACCACCAGTTGTGGCAATAGTAACATTATAAAACTTTTTACCGGCAGTTTCAGAATACGGCGCGCCGCTGCCGTTGTTGATAGAACTACCAGTAGTCAGTGACTGCCCAGCTACTCCGCTATTAAACGTTACTGTATTTCCACCCGGCGTGAATGTTCCGGCATTAGTCCAGTTTCCTGGAACAGAAATCGGGTTGCCATTGGCGGTAAGTGTCGCGCTGGCTGCGATAATCACACCGGAGCCAACTGAGACACTATCATCCATAGAAAAAGTATCACCGCCCCAGACATACAGATGAAAACCGGCAACAATTTCAATATCAGTAGCAATTGGCGAAGAAAATTTAACATCGCTGTCAGCATTAATACCGGTGATAATTTCTGTATTGGTAATTGTGGCTGTGTCAGAACGGACAATTACATGATTACGATAGAGATCAATATTCGTCTGAGTTGTCTCGTTGGATTCAAAAACCATGTTTGCTTCTTCAGTTTCTTCATCCAAAAACACAGTGATGATATCACCACTGTTCACTGAAAGCCCGGTAATTCCCCAGGAACCAGTATTATCTGTTATTGTGTCGCTAGTCTGAATAACACCATTAACCGCCACCTGTATTGTTTTATTGTCTGCCGTGCCATCAATCGGAGTTGTCCTGTTTTCCTGATATGCTATGCCGGAAAGATTAATACTGGACGCCGCAAGAGCTGGATAAAGCTTTGGCAGGCTGAAAATGATACCGCCAAAAAACATTACTAAAGCAATTACGGACTGGGCAATTCTCACATTCCTTCTGAATTGTGAGTAAGATGTAATTGGTGCGCCGCTCTGGTTTTGATTTACCGCCTTGTGGTAAACAATGGCCGGATTGCGGGCAATTAGAGCTTTAGAATAAAATTTGGTTTTATTTGTTCCTTTAACTAAATTAAACATTAGGGGATTTAAAATGTTCAAGAATAAAGTATCTGTTGTCTTAGTTTAACACTAGTGCTGGAATTTTCAACCTCCAACGGGGCATAATTATGCCAGGATTGTCTTTTAGTGAAGAATAAACCTCTTGGTTAGCAAAACTTATATGATTCCACATATTTCCATCACCATAAAACTGTTCTGCCAGTTTCCACAGCGAATCTCCTTCGGACACTTCATAAAATAATTCGGTCTGCACTGTTTCTCCTTCGAGCACATATTCAGTAACATTCTGTTCAGACTGATTGATCGTTACCGTCAACGGATCTGTTTTTTCGCTTACTTTTCCGTCTAAGCCAACAGCATCAATTTCAATAACATTCACACCGAACGTTAGTCCGCTAACTAATGCATTAAAATTCGCTGTCCCTGAAATATTATTTTCAACCATAAATGTATTAACAATTACTCCATTCAAATATACCCGAATCTGACTGTCATTAATTGCTAATCCAGGAATTGTAACTCTATAATTATCACCATCATATAAAGTTGGAGCGTATACGATTGGTGTTGGATATGGCGGATTCACTGAGAACACTCTTGGACCGGATTCAGGACTGACCTGCCCGTCTGCATCCCGCGCCCTAACCACAATACTATGTTTGCCAAAAAGCAGGGGCTCCTTAAGATAATAATAGAAATTGCCGGTACCACTGGAATCGTTAGTGGCTTTTACCACCGCGACCAGTTCACGGTCAACTAAAATAAATATATCGTTATCGGATTCAGCCAAACCGGTAATTAATGGTCTCGTGGTATTTACAATTGTTTCACTTTCCGGAGCAATAATTGTCGGAATAGCAGGTAATGTGTTTTCTTCTCCTTCCGCCAGTGTTGAGAACGTCGCATCCGCATCAATTGCTATCGTATTGCCGGTACTCAATACCTCATAATGATATCTTGTATCCGGTACAAGGTCCGAGATTAATAATTCATGCATTGTAACCAGATCAGCATCATAAACTTCACCACCATATTCAGTGCTTATGCCGTACCGGACTTTTGAATCAGCATCATGGTTAGTGGTCCAGGAGATTAGCACTGAAGTTGTCGTGATATTCGAAACTTGTACATTCGTAATAATGGTATTCTCTAATGCACTGGTTGTAACCAGATTGTCGGCCGACTCTCCCGTATTCCCTGCTGTATCCGTTCCGGTAAGCATGAAATGGTAGGTGGTATTACCAGCAAGTCCAGTCACAGTCACTTCATGCTGTGTCGTTCTTACTGAATCACCAACTGTAATATTTCCATACGCATCTGTCAGACCCCAATGAATGATGCTGGTAGTCGGTTCATTGCTCGTCCAGGAAACAGTAAATGAATTTTCAGCAGGTGTGATTACTATATTGGAAAATGTCGGCTCAGCTGTATCGACAGTAATCCCATTACTTGTGATTGACTCCAATACTTCATTATCAGAATTATATGCTCTAACTGTTGTGTAATAAGTTACACCATTCAAAAGCGCTAGCCCGGTTCGGGTAAAATTTTTACTGGAACCAACATCGGTATAGTCAACAACTTCATTACCGCCCGAGGTAGTTCCTATGGCATAAGCAAAATGATCAATCCCGTCATCTGTTGCTGTAGACCAGTTTGCGGAAAGCTGGGTTGCATCATTTGTCACATTGCTGTCACTGACCAATCCGTCATTAATTACTGAAAAATAAATGGTCCATGCTATCTGTGCGCCGTTTATTTCCCTGTCAAAATTTTCTCCGCTTTTGTTGCCGCTGGCCTGGGCAAATGTCCAATTAATTCCCGGGCCGTTCGCATTGACATTGTAAACAGCATTGGCATCCGCGCCATCTGATGCCGAATCAAAAACCACATTACTATATGAATCATTAGATGTTAATCCCAGCAGAGAAATATAACTAGGATTGGAGCCCGCTCCAATATTATCAAAGGTGCCGTCCGACAGTTCTGATACCGTAGCGGTTGATGAAATATTTAAACCGGAATCATTTAGATAGTCAAAATCATAATATCTGGCGCTGATCGTGCCAGCGACATTCATGCCGAAATTACCGGTACTTAATCTGGAAATCTGCGTTCTATTACTGCCCGCTGACTGGCCTTGAATCAGCAAGGAATCAGCTTGATCAACCGCAAATGATGCGCTCGGACTGAATCTTATATTCGTCTGCCTTTCATCTCCTCCAGATAAGTCAGTACCGTCGAAATCTGTAGCGTATGCCCAATATTCATTCGACCGGGTATTGCATGAGCCGTAGATATTTAATTGCCCGTCTGTTGTATTATGATCAAATGATTCTAAACATCCACCGCTGTCTACAGTGATCGCGTCGGCGGTAGAATTCCACATTCCAATTCCGTCACTTCCACCGATCCGCAATGTGCCGTATGTATCAGCGCCAGCGGTTTTGGTGTTAATCATATCCAGTTCACTGGCATCGTTTAAGTATAATGTTGAACCGGTCCAGGTAGTACTGACTCCGCCCACGGAATTGATAAAATTGCCTTGAACTTCAACCGTCCGTCCGCTTTCCACCACAAATGATGAAGCACTGGTTAAATTCAAATCATTGGCAACCGTCATGTTGTCTGTCTGGATAGTCCAACCGCCGCCGGCATGATTAAATTCAACATCGTAGAACGGGGACAGGCCGGCCTCAATAATTTCACCGGCATCCGTCGAACTGAATGTAACTCCGGCACTGCCGTGGTTAAATGCTCCACCGCTGTTTAACCAATCGCCTTTGACTATTAAGTCATTTCCACCTGATGAAAAAGATCCTGCCGATATGCCGACTGATTCATTGACCGTTAACGGATCCGCTAATGATACCGCTCCTCCGCTGACCGTAAAATTTTCGAGGTTTTCTGCATCGCTGGTCAAAGTTTTATCCGTTCCGTTCATGACAAGTATATTACCAGTCTCGGTAGTGAAGGTTCCGCCGGTTAAATCGACATTGCCAGAAACAGTCCAAGGATTACTTCCGGTCGTGACAGTCTGCACTCCACCACCCGATACGGCAAAATCCAGATCACCGGAAATATTCATTGTCGGATCGTTTGTTGCTCCGGCAAAAGAAATATTCTGAGTATTGGCAGCCTGGATAATTAAATCACCAGCAACAGTATGTGTTCCGGCAGCAGGAGTCACGGTACGGGCATTTGTGGCGGAATTATTATATATTTCCACATTACCACCATAAGTTCGAACCGGCATTGTTTGATCATTGCTGGTCGTGTCCAAACGCAAAATTGATGAGATCGTTCCGGTTGTCGGGAAAACAGTGGAGGTTTTATAATCCAATCTGCCTAACCCGCCAATTATTCCATCCAGAGTCAGAACTGAACCCGAAGTTTTTGCTAAAGATAAAACTCTACCGGAATTAATATTCACCGCATCACCGGCATCAACATCCAGAGTATTGGCAACATTCATATCATCAGTTTGAATTGCCCATGTACCGTCTCCGCCGTCACCTTGGAATACGACATCATACAAACTGCTTACTCCTGTTTCTATAGTGTTATCAGTATCTATCGCATCAAAAACGATTCTCCCGTTCTGATGAGTAAACGTGTCATTATTATCAAAATTTCCTCCAACATTTATTTGGGGTGTAAAAGCCGGCGTATTTAATTTTTGTTTTGAACCGCCTTCATTTACCCTCAGAGAAATTGTTGTTTCACCACTGCTGGCAAGATGAAAAGCATTACCTGTTCTGACTTCAAACTCAACCGCTAAAATTTGATTACTTAAATCTTGCTGGGGTATACCGGCAAAAGTAATTGTATTATCGGTAGCTCCTTCCGTATTTCCTGTCGCTACTATAGTCCAGTTTGATATTGCAGTTGGGCTGCTAAGATCAGAGTTAACCTTCCAAAGACGCGCGGAGATACCAATAGTATCGTACTGATAATAACCCTGATGATACACTCTAGTAAGATTCACTGACCAACTACCCGCAGCAATGGACCCGTTAATCGGCATGCCATTATTTAACATATACGCACGGGATTGGAAAGTGGCAGGTTGGGATGCACCAATAAATCCCGAAGTTCCTGTCGGATAAAAAACACAAAATTGTTTGTTATGGTCAACCTCACTATCAGAACAAGTTGCGATATCACTGGCTACCCCGGCTGGATCTTCCGACTTCATCCTTCGACTGTTTGCTGCCGCACCATCCGTATCATCAGTAAAATACCAAACTTGCGGACCGCTCATATTTAAAGTACCACCATCAATTGTTATATTATTTGCCACATCTACATTGCCACCTGGCACATAAGCTGCACCGGACCCACTATCATTAATTATCAAGTCATTAAAATCGGCGCCCGCCACAGAATCTGCTTCACTATTATCAATAGCTTCTGTGCCGGCAGAAGCATTCAGTGTTGTCGTATTACTGCCAGGGTTATAAGTGCCTTCATTTTTCCAGGAACCGCTGACAGCAACAGCATTATTATTCATATTTACCGTCGCACCATCACCGATCCGGAAATCTCCTCCGCCCTGGGTTGTTACCAAACCGCCCGGAGTATAGATATCACCCGTCCAGATATATAAATTAAATCCCGGATCAAAACTGATATCCGCCCCTGAAACGATATATTTGATATCATCATCGCCATTATCTCCCGTCAATAAATCACTATTGGTTATCGTTCCCGTATCTGACCGTAAAATTACATAGTTACTATACAAATTCACGTTCACTTGTGACGTTTCATCAGTAATAAAAGCAGTTGTAGCCTCTTCTGATTCATCATCTAAAAACACCGTAACTATATCCCCAGAATTAACATTCACTGCTGATATAGACCAGGCTCCATCGGCGGTCGTTATCTCATCTGTATAAGCACCAGCCCCTTCAACCTTCAACTGAACTGTTTTGGCGGTAACACTACCGTCAATCGGCGTTTTACCGAAATCCTGGTAAGCATGACCTGAAATATTGATTGAACTGGCCGCGGTGCTTACGTTAGAATCAGCCAGATTTAGAATTAATATTGCTGAAAAAATCAGAATAAAGCCAAAAAACCGTATCGTCCATATCAGCTGTTTGAAATTAGTATATGGGCGTGTGTAGACACCCCGATCCGTTTGTGGCGTTACCTTGTGGTATTCCAAAGCAAGATTTTTGCAAAAAAGCGCTTTTATATAGATAAAAGTCTTTTTAATCGGGTTTTGGTTTTTTAGCAAGTCATCCATATTTACAAAAAAAGCACGCAATTAACGTACTTTATTAATGGTGGCATTTATATGGCATATTTGGCCAATATCAGCCAAAACAGCTGTATAACTGTTAGTATTCATATCCATATTTAAATGTTTTTTATTTTTGTTTCTTATTCTATTATACTCTAAATTTTATGTTTTGTCAATATTTTAAAATAAGAGTAAAATAATTAATAGGATAATCATAATTTTATACATATGGCAAAAATAGGCCTGTCACTAAGTGGTGGTGGTTTATTGGGATTAGCTCATATTGGAGTGCTCAAGGTTATCGATCGGCTAGGGATCCAAATCTCAGCAATCGCTGGTTGCAGTATGGGTAGTATAATCGGCACTGCTTATGCGGCTGGCAGAACACCGGAAGAAATGGAGCAATTCATCCTCTCACTAAGATTACACAGATTAGTGGACTTTTCTTTTTCCAAATTGGGAATCAAAAAAATGAGTAAATTTGAAAAAGCTCTTATTGATTTTGTCGGAGTCACAGACTTTAGTGACCTTCAGATTCCACTATATATCAACGCAACAAACATTACTGAAGGTAAAGAAAGAATTTTTTATTCCGGTAATATTATGAATGCAATCCACGCAAGTACTGCATATCCGGGAGTTTTCGCTCCATTAAAAATTAAAAATAACTACTATATTGACGGCGGCGTGATAAACAACCAGCCCTTTCCGATTTTACCAAAAAAAATCAAAAAATTTATTACAGTGAATATCACTCCGAAAAAAAACCTGCAGACGCACGAGAGATCTTCCATCCTAACAGTACTGGATATCAGTATTAGGATCATGCAGGAAGAAATCGCTGATCTGAGATTAAAAGAGTATAAACAGAAAAACTATACAATAATCAAACCTCATATTGACAATGCAAGAATAATTTCACCGGAAAAAACAATAAGATATATTATTAATTCCGGCGAACTTGCCGCCCAAAACCATATCCCGGAATTAAAGAGAAAGTTTAAAATAAAATAGAATAAAAAAACTCGTGAATCTGCCAAATCACGAGCTTTGTGTTTCTCGCAAGTCGTTCTATGCGAGCCTGATCGGAGCTATTCCTCCGCCAGCAGAATCAACGATCGAAAGAGTACAATCTTCTCGAAGGAATCGTGGCATACCGACGAATTGATCTGGATGGGGAACGATGACCATGGGGAAAGCCAGATCCCACGCATGGTTGGTGTCACGCGGAGTGAAGACGCGAATACTGCTTCCTTGAGCCTCCTCCCCGTTGCAGTCGGAACAGCGGACCAGGCAGAACAGCCGTCCATTAAAGCAAATCGACTCAATGACCTTCGTTACCCGCAGACACCCGGCATGGGTGTAACCCCTCAAATAGGGTAGACTGGCCGGGATGAGCACTTCATTACACTTCATCTGTTTCCTCCCTGAACGTGTTCCACGATTCTCACGATGTTTGGGAAATGGGGATTTTTCCAACTCTTCCGGTAAGGCACGCCCGACGCGATGAAAACCAGCGAAGGTAAAATATCATCATCCAGCATCGCTTCCGCGATTACTCCCTGACCATCGGCAATTACCAGTCCCATACCCGTGAGTTGCACATCGAGGTATGTGGTATGGTCATCGACCTCTATATCAATGACCGGGCGATCTGCATCTGGTGTTTCCACTAACCTGAAGATTGCTTCCAGGATAGCATTACCGATGTGTTCAATCGGCGGGATGAAATCATCATCATCCATTCACTACTCTCCTTTGGTTTGAATGAAAGAACAACGCTTAACTGATAACCCGCGAGTGGCTAGATTATTACAGCGAGGCCATTTTGTCAACCTGATACATTTTTATAACCAAAAGACTCCTCAATTGAGGAGTCTCTTCAAATTCTCTAGAAACTAGTAGTCCCGACGCGGTCGGTCGTTTCTTCGCTTTTGGTGGCAAGACCGGCAATAAAGCGGTCGATCTCCATCCGGCTCAAATGGAAGTTCGGTAATTTCTGCTCCGCATTCTGAGCAACTCCATTGGCCTTGGTAAGATTTACGTTGGTCAAAATCTCTTTGGTCGTCCATTATTATGTGACCTTATTGTATTCTATTTAAAAATCTTTTAAACAAAATACATTAACTAATTAGTAATAAAAGTTTATCATCGCGGTTTTCTATTGTCAATCGTTTATTTATTAAAAATAAAAAAATGCGCGAACTACATGAGCCCGCGCAAACCGTAGAACTTACGCCCTACTTCTTGATCGAAACTACGGTGACGGTGTCACCTTCAGTGGGAAATCCGTTCTTCGGATCCACCTCGATGAGGATGCTGACCGTTTGGCCGGCAATCACTGTTTCCTGATAGCCCTGATTGACCTCGATAGAGGCGGCGATCTGTTCGTGGCGGAATCCATCCGGACCATGGATAACGATCCAGTCACCCTGACACAAAACACCTTCTTCCAGGTCGACCGCGATCACACCGCTGGCATCATAGACATGGAAGATAGTCCCCTTGCCGCCGATGGTGGCCTGCACGCCGTTCACGAGAAATACGTCGGATTTGTTGGGAGGAAGCTCATCGCAGAATCCTTCCACCAGTACCGCGCACCGTTCGCCGGCGACGACAACCCTAACCGGCCGACGGTTGATCTGGAGCGAGTGCACGCTCTGGTAGTGTTCGAAACGCTCCCACCTCTCGAACAACAGTTCCGTGCTGTTATCCAACACCAATGCTCCGCTGCGCACCTCAAAGGCGACGCAACCCTTGGGTTGGAACCTGTTCGTTACCCGCGCTTTGAATCCACACATGACCTCGGCCATGACCGAACCTCCCTGCTCAGTTTCATTGTCTCAGGCTTAGGACGGGACTTCCTATCAAAAAAGAGCGATACTATCTGAAATATTAGTGTTAGTAAATTACATTATATTATAAAAAAATGCAACTAGACCAATATAAAATAGAAAAGACCGCTCTCGACAAGCGGTCCTTTTGTATCATTCTAAAAAAATAATTTAATTGACCACAACCTGATAAGCACCTGTAGTATTGATGGAATCTGTAAGTGTTCCATTACAACTCTCTTCAACATATTTGTAGATAAGATAGACCGCATCTTCACCTAAAGAATAGCCAGCAGAAACCCAGACGTCGTTGTTTTCAGGATAGATACTAGGTGAATAATCATTTCCATCATCATAAGGTTTGTAAAACACCCGGATGTTTATTGGCGCATCCATACTTGCTTCAGTAACAGTAATTTTTTTGAAGTGCGCATGTGATTGTTTCGCCCATGTGCCGGAATCAGGCGTAGTGCAATCAGTATCATAATCATATGTTGAGATAAAATCTCCGTCATTACCGGTATCGATTGTTCCTTCATACCGCTTGGTGCCCGTTACAGTCTTCCCATTAACTTCCAATGTGCCTGAAATTTCCGCGTTGTCATTAATAATAAAAGGCTTGTCATCGCTAGTGCCCGCGGTACTGCCACGATAAACTCTACCGTCAATCCGGACGTTATCGCCGAAGGCCACTGGCTGGTCAGAACCGTTTGCTCCAGTTGTATTGTTGATAATTGTACCATTGAAAGCGGTAACACCACCCGTGCCTTGATTACCGACTTTAAGCGAATCGACTTCAAAAGTACCCTGACCTTTGAATGTTGTCACGGCACTAAAAGCAACGCTTGCCACGACAAAGATGGCCAACACGGAGAAAACTCCGACGACCACGCTACGTGCTCGATTATTCATATGTTTCGACGTTAGTTTTTTAGTAGCCAACAAATAAATTGATGGCTGTTTTATTATCTCTAACAATATTATAATCATATCTCTGTCCAAGATATTGGTCAATATAAAAATATTTAGTGCTGAAATTACTGAGATTAATTTTTACTAGTATCTCGCTATTATCTATTTTCAAAATGAAACTGTTCTGTTAAAATATCAATGTAAATATTTTATGAACGAGAAAATGAATCTGAATGAATTAAGAAAAGAACTCCATATACATAGTGACCCCAAACAAGCCCAAAATCTTTTGAGGTTCTTTAAAACCGGAAAAGGGCAATATGGAGAAAATGATAAATTTTTGGGGATCAAAGTCCCTAATCAGAGAATTATCGCAAAAAAATTTAAACAAATTGATTTGAAGTCCGTTGAAAAACTATTACAATCCAAATGGCATGAGGAACGACTGACTGCGCTTCATATATTGAATCTGAAATATAACAGCGCTGGCAAAGCGGAGCAGAAAAACATCTTTGATTTGTATTTCAAAAATGTAAAACACATTAATAACTGGGACCTGGTAGATTCATCCGCGCCGTATTTTGTCGGGCATTATTTGTTTGATAGGAATCGGGGCATGTTATATAAACTGGTGAAATCCGGCAATCTGTGGGAACGGCGGATTTCTATAATGGCGACTTACTATTTCATAAGACAAGGGCAGTTTGAAGAAACGCTGAAACTTGCTAGAATACTGTTAGAGGACGAACACGACTTAATCCAGAAAGCGGTGGGTTGGATGCTCCGGGAGATTGGCAATAGAAATATGCCTGCGGAAGAACAATTCCTGAAGAAAAACTACCACAGAATGCCCCGTACTATGCTGCGCTATGCAATAGAGAAATTCCCAGATAAAAAAAGAAAAGGATACTTATATGGAAATCAATAAAAACGAATACAAAGCGCCGTTAAATTCTATGCTGTCTATTGTACTGCCTTCAGTCTCTTTTGGTTTGATGATTTTCACCATCGGGCTTGGTATCCAACTGACGATATTTACGGCAACCGTTCTGTTTATTATTATGCCACTAGGCAGTATTGTACTGGCGTTTTTCACCGCTAAAAAGTGGAATGTCAGCCTAGGTAAAACCGAAGAAATATTTTTGCGCCTTGGATCGATTATTGCAGTGATAACCATTTTCAGTTTCTTTTGGATAAATTCTTTATAAAGTAAAATCTTCTCCCGTAAATTAGACGCCATTACATGGTGTTTTTTTATACATGATTAGAATGTCCTCAATAGTATTAACCCCATTAGTAGGTGAGGATACGTATCCTCACCTACTAATGGACTTGACAAGATGCAGTTTTAGTGATAGAATGCTCAGTTGCTTCAAATGGATAGAACCAAGAGAAGCGACGGCACGTTCACTAGCTGAACGCGCACCCCAAGTGCCGGACAGAACTTGCAGGGAATTCTCCATTGCAGGATGGCTGTCAGACACGCTTCGTCTTCATAGGACATAAGGGCCTATGGGGAAGGAGTTTATCATGAGTAGCGAAAAGCGCTCGGCATGCTGGATCAGTTCCTTCACCGTCGTCGGCATCGTAATGCTGGCCGCCAGCATACACATGATGATCGACGCCGAGATCGAGATCTCGCTTACGAACATCGTGCTGGCTCTGATTCCGTGCCTGGTCTACTATTCGTGGTTCTGCCTCGACCTGTGGCAGCACAACGGACGCCAGCGGTATATCTACCGTTGGATCGACCCCGACACCGGTAAGGAAGTTAAAGGCATCTTTCCGGACTCGGACACAATCTTCATCCGACAGAAGGTGTCGGGTTGGGGTGGATGTTCGGATCTGATCGTTCTCAATGGTTGCGAATTTCCGAAAGCGGCAAATTGGTCGCTTGACCAGTCGTCGACGATCCACAGCATCGTGCTCATCGACGAGTCTGGCATGAAGACTGCCGTCGCTTCGCTTGAGACGGCCATCTGGCTCGTCAGCAACCGTCGCAGCGTCATTGACGCTGTGGAAAGTGGACGGGGCGACGAAGCCCGTGCTGAACAGTTTGGCACCGAGCGCGACCAGCTGATCGGCGCGTTCCTGTGCCTGTACCAGCAGGTCACTGACAATCGCGAGACCTTCGGCAATTCGTCGTATGGAGTGCTCGTTTGGCACTTCACCGATGAAGTTCTCAGCCAGACGCTTGGGCAGGATTTTGACCTGACCCAGCAAGTATTCAAGGACAAGACTGGCGTTTGGCAGCAACTGGCTGACCAGTGTATCACCCGCTTCGGTCGGCGATAACCCCTTGGAGGTTAATCATGTCTCGGACAAAAAGCCGTGTTGCCATCATCCTGTTGGTGGTTGCAAACCTGGCACTAGTTGCCCTGTGTCTCCCTGTTCTGGGGGTGCACTACGGCCCAGTCGAGTACTCGGAACCCTTCGAGCTCGAAGGAGTCGTGAAGTCCTGTTCCGTACTGCTTCTCGACGTCGAGACCGAACAGGGCGCTCTCGTGATTCCGCGGCTCGGTATCAAGGAATTCGCGGCCGGAACGAATGTGACGATTCGGCTCCGCGAATGCGTGAAGCTGAAAACCAAGGATGGTATTACCGTCCGTAAGCTCGACAGCTTCCAGTGCCTCGGCGTTAGAGCCAAGTAGCACATTCACCCCGTCAACTATAAGTCTAGGAGGTGAAACAATGGAGTGTCTCTTCTGCGGACACAAGGGTGAAAGCCATGACCAATATTGCCCCAACGGGCATAAGGTCAGGGAGCAGATCTTCTGGAGAGGCTATGATGAAGGACGTACCGGGAACGTCGAGCATCCCACCTCCCAAGACCCAATATTCGTGATGGGGTTCTACAAGGGGGTCTGCAACCTCGAAGAAGCCGTGAACGGCTACGACCCCCGCTTCGACTAGCAATACGTCGCACCTTTTTCTACTGCGCCTCCGCGAGTATTTCATCGGCAATTCTGCACGATGACTTACTCCGGAGGCCTATTTTTTTATACATAATCCTGCGATTTTAATTTTTATACCGGTATTTAATTATGTCTTGACACTTATCCCTTTTAAGGATAAAGTACCCAGCTCGTAAATAGAGACTTTAAAATAAACGAAAATAGGGTATAATAAAGTAATAAATTAAGTCGAACCATGATTACAGAAGATTCATTACCATTTTCACTCAAACAACTGATAATGGCTTTCCAGCGGAAGCCGGCGGTTGAAGATATACCACATGGAGTAGCCAGGATTCAGGTTAACAATACCATCAGCCGTGTGGCTTTTTTTTATGAAAAATTCCGTAATGCTATTGATTATAAAGAAGAAAACCTACTGAGAAAAAATGCCATTAGCCGTATGTTGAAACGCCGATTGGTACCAGGAGCAGATATCAATAAAGTCGCAAAACACCTGGTTTACGAACTGATCCGTGGCAGATATTTAAGGAATAAATCCGTTCCGGAGACTAAAATTCACGAAATAGCTCATACTATTAACAATTATGTACTACTGCTCCATGAAGTGATTCGTGACTATACCGGACAGGATTATTATGACTTTCGTAAATGGATTTTGGATATCGCAGCTGTTGAGATTGAAACCCAGCTGGTCAGTCCGCATCGGGACGCGGCCATTGTTGATTTTTCCTTCCGAACAATTACAGAAAACATGGAATGGGAGGACAATAAAATATCCCAGAAGGACAAAAACACAATCCTTTATCTGGCCATCCACCGCGCATTGATTAAATCCGACCAGCCGATTCTGGTTCATCATCTGTGGAAGTTTGAATTCGGCGAATGGAAAAATGTGGATATGGAAACCATCCGCAGAGCGGGTAGAGAAATCGGCAACTTCAGAAAAGAAACAAACCGCATCTTAAATCACCCTTTAAACGGATACCTATTTAATAAAATTAAAAAAACATCTGTTCTGTTCCAGGTATTAAGAGATGTAATAGAAAATAATCCCCAAACTGCTACTTCAATAATTCTGGATCCGGGACAATTAGACGCACAAATCCGAACAGTAACCACGGAACGTTACAAAAAGGCACACATTAAATTAGAGCGGAGCGTAAAAAGAAGTTTTGTCTATTTATTATTTACTAAAACCGCGCTTGCTTTAATGGTTGAGCTTCCCTATGATCGATTCTTTGTTGATGAAGTTAACTACACACCACTACTGGTGAATATCATATTCCATCCATTTTTTCTATTCTTCCTTGCCATAACAATTAACACTCCTAGTAATGATAATACCGAGCGGATTATCCGTGGTATCCATGGCATACTATCGCTGAATACCGACAGTAAACCGAAGTGGCGAATCCGTCCCGCAAAACGGAGAAGAGTTACTATGCTTGTTTTCCAAATTATCTATGGAATTGCTTTTACACTCTCCTTCGGAATTCTAATCGCCTTTCTTACCTTAATTAATTTTAACTGGGTCAGTATTTTATTCTTCATTTTCTTTTTGACTATCGTTAGTTTCCTGGGGATTAAACTGCGTCAGGACAATAAAGAACTGCGGATGCAAAATCAAAAAGAAGGATTCTTCAGTATTCTAGTAGACTTTTTTACCATCCCGATCGTCAGAGTGGGACATTGGCTCTCCCTGAAAGCCCCGAAGGTAAATGTATTTGTATTTATCCTTGATGTAATCATCGAAGCGCCATTTAAATCAATCGTGCATGTCTCGGAGCAGTGGATTGATTATATTCGGGAGAAAAAAGACGATTTATATTAATATTAATTTTTCTTATAATTAACAAAAGAACATGACAGCAAAAACTGCATTAAAAACCGTACTCATTATATCCATCGCCGGACTATTATTCTCCGGATATCTTTCCTATATGGAAATATTTCGGGGAGGATGCACGGATGCCATCGTAAAATGCTCGGTTGGTGATAAACCGGTAGTTGATCTGGGCACCTTGCCGGCCTGCGTTTATGGTTTAATTATGTATATGATTATCTTCGTAGTTACCCTACTGGGCCTCAAAGGCAAAAAGGTAGCTGTTGAAAAAACTGAAACAAAACCCGAAACACCGACGCAAGCGGAATAATAATTTTTAAACAAAAAAGTGTATCAATTCGATACGCTTTTTTGTTTAGTATTGCAAAACCAAATCAGCAAAATCGCACACTAAGACTTAGTTTGCAATTAACCTCGCGAGTGCTATGATTTATGTAATATCTAGAAAGTAATCTTCCCAGGATATATCAATAAATAATCGATAAAGGCTATAATGCTGTTAGAAAAGATAAAAAACCCGAATAACTTGAAAAAGTTTTCTGTTTCAGAATTGGACGAAATAGCAAAAGAATTGAGAGAAACTATCATCAGTACTGTAGCCGTTAACGGCGGACACCTTGCTTCAAACCTAGGCGTAGTTGAACTTACGCTGGCTCTTCATTATGTATTTGATTCACCGCTGGATAAAATCATCTGGGATGTCGGTCATCAATCTTATGTTCATAAACTGCTGACCGGACGATATGACGAATTTCCTACTTTAAGAATGCACCGGGGGATTTCCGGTTTTCCAAAAATTACTGAAAATGAGCATGACGCGTTTGGTACCGGACACAGCTCAACTTCAATTTCGGCTGCCTTAGGGATATTGGAAGGCAGAGATCAGAACAAAGAACGTTTTAAGGTAATCGCCGTAATCGGTGACGGTGCACTGACCGCTGGACTTGCCTTCGAGGGTTTGAATCATGCGGGACAATCAAAAAAAGATCTGATCGTCATACTGAATGACAACGAAATGTCGATCTCTCCGAATGTTGGCGCTCTTTCCGCGTATTTGAGAAGGATTATGATGAGTAACGGTTATAATAAATTCCGGAAAGAAACCCGCGACCTACTGAAAAGAATTCCGCACATCGGTGAACCGGTGTTGAAGATTGCGCAGAAAGCGGAAGATACAGTGAAGGGGGCATCTATTCCCGGTGTCCTGTTTGAAGAATTGGGGTTTGAATACATCGGCCCTTTAGACGGGCATAAAGTAGGCGACTTAATATCTGTCATCAGATCCTACAAAGACGTCAAAGGTCCTGTCCTGATTCATGTAATAACAAAAAAAGGTAAAGGATACGATGCGGCGGAAAAAAATCCGGAGATTTTTCACAGCGCCGGGCCGTTTGACATCAAATCCGGTAAAATGCACGCTTCTTCTGGGCAGTCGTATAGTAATATTTTCGGCAACTATCTGGCTGAACTGGCAGAAAAAGATAAACGGATCGTGGCCATTACCGCCGCCATGACTGACGGCACGGGGCTGACTGAATTCGCCAAAAGATTTCCGGACCGGATATACGATGTCGGTATCGCAGAACCGCATGCCGCCACATTTGCCGCCGGACTGGCCACGCAGGGGCTTAAACCGGTTGTAGCAATTTATTCTACTTTCCTGCAAAGAGCATACGACGAAATTATTCATGATATCTGTCTACAAAATTTGCCGGTTGTCTTTGCTATCGACCGGGCTGGAATTGTCGGCAATGACGGCCCGACGCATAACGGCAGTTTTGATTTTTCCTTTCTCAGGCATATCCCCAATCTGGTTTTAATGGCGCCAAAAGACGGCCATGAACTGAAACAGATGCTTAGGACAGCCTTGTCTTTAAACAAGCCTGTAGCCATCAGATACCCAAGGGGAAGTGAAGCAGAAAATAAAAAAGATACATTATTAGATATTATACCTGTCGGTAAATCTGAAGTTTTGCGAGAAGGCAAAGATCTGTTATTAATCGCCATCGGGAGCACGGTTGAAACCGCAATTTCCGCAGCAGGGAAGCTTTCAGAAAAAGGGATTGATACTTGTGTGATCAATGCCCGATTCGTTAAGCCGCTCGATACTGAAATGATTAATAGCAAATCAGAACAGATAAAAAAAGTAATCGTCATTGAAGAAAATTCCGTAATGGGCGGGTTCGGCAGCGCTATCCTGGAACAATTTGCGGATAATAATATTACGGATATAAAAATAAAACTGATCGGCATCCCGGACAGTTTCATCGAACAGGGCACGCAAAGCATTCTTAGGCAAAAATTAGGACTGGATGTTGAAGGAATAGTAAAAGAATCATTGTTACTAATAGAAAAAAACCACAAATAGGCTCTTGTGATTTTTATCATTCCGTTTAACTAAACGGACTTTTGTTTAAATTATTTCCACTTTCTGACCAACTCAACAGCAAGCGCGACCCCGACGCCGGTTGCTCCTTTGCCCAGATAAGGTTTTTCTTCTGTACTCCAGGCAGTACCAGCGATATCAAGATGAGCCCATTTGTAATCTGAAATAAATTCCTGGAGAAAAGCGGCGGCAGTGATTGCGCCACCTCCATAACCGGTTCCGGTATTTCGAACATCTGCGATATCACTCTTTATCTGCTTTGAATACTCTTCCCATAATGGCAACTCCCATACTCTATCTCCGGATACCTCACCTGCCTGTTTTACTTTTTGCATTAATTTAATATCATTACCCATCATTCCTGAAACATGCGTCCCTAATGCGTAAACACATGCCCCGGTTAAAGTTGCAAAATCTATAACCACTTTTGGTTTATAACTTTTTGCATAATGTAAGGCGTCAGCTAAAATCAATCTGCCTTCGGCATCCGTATTAATTACTTCAATAGTTTTCCCGGCTGCCGAACCGATTATGTCACCCGGTTTATAAGCCTGGCTCGAAGGAAGATTCTCCGTTGCCGGTATTAATGCTACGCAATTAATTACTATCTTAAGATTCGCAATAGCTTCGATAGCGCTGATTACTGCCGCACCACCAGCCATGTCAAATTTCATTTCCTCCATCTTTTCTCCGGGTTTGATCGAAATTCCACCACTGTCAAAAGTAATTCCTTTACCAACGAGTACCATCCACTCCTTGGAATCGGGCTTTCCTTTGTATTCTAAAATAATAAATTTCGGCGGATGTTGCGTCCCTTGCGAAACCGCCAAGATCGCTTCCATCTTTTTTTGTTTCATTTCTTCCTTACCCAGTATTCTGCACCGTACTTTTGGAATCTTCGCGACTTCGTGCGCCATTTCCACTAAATAGCTGGGGTTCGCTTTATTTGAAGGATGATTACCATAATCTCTGGCGCGATTAACCGCTGAAGCAATAATCTCACCATCTTTTAACCCCTTCACAAACAACTTGTCGGGGTAATTTGTATAGAAATCAAGTTCAGTAACCCGGTGCGGTAGATCTTTCTTAACAGTCTTATACTCAGAGAATTGGTATTCCGCCGTCATCGCACCGATCACAAGCGATTCGGCAATTTTATCTGCCGACAGTTTCAATCCTGTTATCTTCGGCAGAAACACGGCAACTTTACTGACCGTACTTTTCGCCAGAGTTCTGATCGCGATACCCATACCTCTTTTTAGTACCGTCGGTGATAAATCTTTTTTCTTTCCCAGACCGACAAGCAGTACGCGGGTAAACCCAAGCTTTGAGCCAGTATTCACCTCAACCGTCTCTCCTTTTTTCGCTTCAAATTTTTCTTCCCTTACAACCGTCTGCAAAATGTCTTCCAGCTCCCGGTCAATATGTAACACCTCCTGAGAAAGCAGTTTCTCTTCAAACAAAAAAAGTACCAGCGCCTGCGCTTTTATTTCGAGTAATGATCGGTTATATTTGGCAATTTTCATAGTACATGTAGTATATGGCAATAATATTACTTGTCAATCTTTTAAAAAAGGTGCCGTTTGGCACCCTTTTTTTATTCATTACTTTATTTATTCCATTGAGGCCCGGATTTTATCCACTATATCATTTAAATGATATTCGCTCTTCGGCAGATAATCTTTCGCACCCAAAGAGATACCCCTGCTGATATTACTCTTTTCTGACAGATTAGAAATAATCACCGCCGGAATGTCTTTTGTTTTCGGATCGCTTTTAACTGTCTTTAAAATCTCAAATCCATCCGTATCCGGCAGAATAATATCTAAAATCAGTAAATCAAATTTTTTTTGTTTGATTGCCTTTAATCCTTCCTTGCCGGTAGAATACGCCTCCACTTCAAAGCCTTCCATAGTCAGTTTTGACTGTAGTGCATACAAAAGAGCAACTTCATCTTCAATTATTAGTATTCTTTTCTTGTTTTCCATATATTTTGACTAAATTATTACGCTGTGTTAATTATATGTTTTATTTATAGAAATGTTAAGCTTCTGCAATTAAGCCGTTGGAAGCGTGAAATAGAAAGTACTTCCTTCTTCCTCAACCGATTCGACATTAATAATGCCATCATTGCCTTTGATAATCACTTTGGCAATTGCAAGACCCAGTCCGGTACCGATCGGTATTCCAGTTTTGAGCTGTCCTTGCGTATTGATAACTTGTGAAAAACTTAAAAATAAACTGCTAATTTTTTGTTTGGCAATCCCGATCCCGTTGTCCGTGACTGCTATTAATACGGAGTTTCTGATATCTAAAATTTGCGGTGACATAGCTGTAATAAACCATTTGATGCCAGATCGTTCAGCAATTTCTTCGATGTGTTTTCCTTTATTAACATATACAGCCTGCAGAGTTATTTCTCCGTTGGCCGGAGTAAATTTTATTGCGTTCACTAATAAATTGGCAATTACCCGATTAATCGAATACTCATCAAAAGGAACAGAAGGAAGATTCTCCGCGATTTGCATATTCAATTTTATTCCTTTCCCAGCTGCCAGAACTTTATAGTTTTCTTTTTGAATTTTAATATTCGTCTGGATATCCCCTATCTGCTTATGAATAATAAACTTTCCCCGGTCAAAACGTGCCACATCCAATAAGTTAGTAATCAGATTCAGCATATTTGTGATACTGTGATCGATTGACTGATGTGCCTTCACCATTTCCTTCCCAGGTGTCTGTTCCTGCTCGTTTAAAAGTTCAATTATCATCCGGACGGCTTCCAGCGGAGACCGCATATCATGTACTAACATGGTTGTAAAATCATCCTGCATTTTTTTTGCTTCTCGTGATTCTTGCAGTGCTTTTTCCAATTCCTGATTATTTTGTTTTAATTTTTTCTTCGCCTGCATTATTTTGGTCATCCCCTGATTAACAAGGAAAGAGATGATAACCATTACAAATGAAACAAAGGCAATCCAAATTATCACAACTTCCGGAGGAAAATAGAAACTGGCTAAATAGTACGTCCCGGAAATACTAAACAGGGAAATAATTCCGGTAAAAACAAATAAAAAATTCGGGCACTCCCAAAGCGAGAGTCCTTCTTCCCGGCACTGTTTGACAAACCGTACTGATTTAAAAAAATTTGACTTTTTTTTGTCTTCCATTAATTTGGCGATGAGAAAACGCTATTTGACTTAATCTTACTCTCTTTTATATTGTACTGTCAAAACAAAAACACGCCGTTACAGGACATGTTTATTGATCATACATACTGATTTTCTTTATTCAAATTCTTTCAATTTTTCATCCAGTTCCGCTATTGATTCATCAATTGTTTCACCAAGAGTTTTGTCCCCGCCCTTAACGTAAGCATAGACAAATGATCCGATTTTCTGAAAAAATATGTCTAAAGCATTTATATCTTTCTCTGCGTCAAGTCGAACAGACTCCAAAACAGTCTCAATCTTATATTCTTCCGGAAAATTCACTTTACTTAGTCCCCGCAACGCAGTCTGCCACATTTTCTTTTTAGACTCTGCTGCATTTGAATTTTCAACAAGTATCTGTATTTTTTTAATTATCTCATCCATAAAAATATTTTATCTTTAACTACAGCTTCTCGTCTCTGTGAAATAAATTAGCTACCCGCACGATTATGCTGGAGGGAATCCGTTACCGTCATCACTAACGCAGCGAAAATTGTGCCGGCACTGCCGGATTCCGCGACACCCATCCATCCTTTCGATATTCCTAATGCGGTAATGACTCCTCCCGCAACTAGCCCTGCTGTTGCCGGGCCATATTTTTCACCATAATTTTTTAATAACTGTGCTACTCTTTCACTTAAAATCTTCAATTTTGCCAAAGTGTCATCTGACAATTCCATTTGTCCTTCACTCATCTGTTGCATCCTACTCATTTCTTCCGGACTTAATTCGGCAATAATCTCATCTACCAATTGAACTTCCTCATCAAGTTCATCTGATAATTGTTCGACAACTTTATCATCAACACCTCCTTGATTAAGATCTGGTATTTCTTTGGACATACAAATTAATTTATTAATAATCTTGTTTAAGACTAGCATAAATTTACCTTTTTGTAAATGTTTTCTGATTGAAATATAATTGACAAATGACTTTTTATATGCTACAATGAAATTGAAAATAAAAACAAAAATAATTCAATGCAAAAAAACAACATCTTAATTCAAGAGAAAATCTTGTTACAAGGAACTATTGAAATTGAGAAGTGGTCAATAAAAGTTTCTTGGTATGATAACATACTGAAGGCACTCTCTTCTTCGTTGCGAGTGTTTTTTTAATTAGTAAACCAACAAATCTATGAAACTGACTGATTTATTGTTAATTGCTGTTAATAAAAGAGCTTCCGATCTGCATATCGCGGTCGGGAAACCGCCTATTCTGCGAATTGACGGAGCGCTTGCTCCGATCGAAGATCAAGAACCGATTACTCCGGAAAATGCACAGAACATAGTTTTTGATATTCTGTCCGATATACAGAAAGAGCGTCTGATAAAAGATCGGGAGATTGATGTGTCATATGAAATTCCGGACATATCCCGTTTTCGTGTAAACATTCACTGGGAAAAAGGCAATATCGGATTGGTCGCCAGAGTCGTGACTTCACTCACCCCCACCATGGAAGAACTTGAGATGCCAAAAGTTGTTTATGATTTACTTGATCAAAAACAGGGCTTGATTCTTGTAACCGGACCTACAGGCTGCGGAAAATCAACTTCACTGGCTGCGATGATCAATTATATTAATACTACCAGAGCAGCAAACATTATTACCTTGGAAGATCCGATCGAATTTATCTATAAACCTAAAAAAAGTATTATTAAACAAAGGCAGCTTGGTTCGGATATGCTTTCCTTTGCTGATGCATTGAAGCACGTGCTACGGCAAGACCCGAATGTAATTCTGGTCGGTGAGATGCGCGACCTGGACACCATTGCTGCCACCATCACACTCGCAGAAACAGGGCATTTAGTGCTGGCAACTTTGCACACCTATAGCGCCGCTCAAACAGTTGACCGTATCATCGACGTATTTCCTCCATACCAACAGTCCCAAGTCAGACTGCAGCTTTCCATGTTTCTAAAAGGTGTTATTTCTCAACAACTTGTTCCAAAAGCAAGCAAGGGTCGCGTTGCATCCAGAGAAATCCTAATTAATACCCCTGCGATCAGTAATCTGATCAGAGAAAATAAGATTGCTCAGATCAAGACCGTCATTCAGACCGGAGTTGCCAATGGAATGAAAACAATGGATCAAGATTTGAAGCGACTATATAAAGAGGGTCTGATCACGGATGAGATTGCCAAATCCTACATGACAAATCCGGAAACATTAAAATAGAATTCAAAAACAATAAAAAAGGGCTTTAAATAGCCCTTTTTGCTTGATTAATAACGCTTGATCAAACAAAACTTTTGTGATACGCTCATTGTGATTTGCGCCCGTAGCTTCCGCCCAAGGCGGACCAGTCTCGGGCTGGCAATTGGTAAAATATAAGTAGTCTATTTTTCATGCCCCCGTAGCTCAATTGGATAGAGTGCTTGGCTTCGGACCAAGAGGTTGTAGGTTCAAATCCTACCGAGGGCACCATATTAGTCTATTAATAAAACAAATAATAATCCGATTACGATGGTTTCAATTAAATCCCCACTTCGAAAAATATTACATCCCATCCGAAAAAATGCCATAACCATCGGTAACAGACTCCGCTACGGTCAGGGAGCAACATACCGGCCGGATAAATATTGGAACGATCGATTAACTCAATATGGATTTGATAAACGAGGTGTCGGAAACATTGCGCAGTCTGTTGAAGAGAATAACCAGGTATATACTGAAGCTCGCAATACTTTTCTGGCTGTATGCCAAGAATCATCAGTTGATTTCAATCAAACACGCTGGTTAGACATTGGTTGTGGCACCGGTTTCTATGCATCAGCGCTACAATCTGCAGGAGTTAAAGATTATACCGGTGTTGATATTACAGATACTTTAATGCCTGAATTGCGCCGGCAATATTCAGATTATCATTTTGAAAAACTGGACGTTTCAACTCAGGAGATCAAAGGTAGGTATGACGCAATAATTATGATTGATGTTACTCAACACATTGTAGATCCGGAAAAATTTTCTTATGCCATGCAAAATATTCATCAACATCTGAATAATGGGGGAATTTTCGTTGTAACCTCTTGGCTGGACGCTTCAGCACGCGACAGTTTTTACGAAAAATCCCGCTCTCAAGAAGCATATCAAAGAGAGTTCCCAAACGAAGTATTCAGCCAATCACGGCCATTTCGTGACAAACACATTTTTACAATTCATAAATCAATATAGGAACAAGAGAATCACAAAGGCAATGCCGGAATTATATCTATCTGCCTGCAAGGCAAAAGTGAATTAAATATGCTACAATAGTATATCATGGGAGCATAGCTCAGTTGGTAGAGCAGTTGCCTCTTAAGCAAACGGTCGGGGGTTCAAATCCCTCTGCTCCCACCAGTAGTATATTCCATAATTCTGAAATTTTTCTTACAAAATATTTTATCTGAGTACACGCTTAACACCACCATCCGCTTTTAATACCTTGGTCTAAATTATATCTGATTCTATACATTGAATCTGAAGTGAAATGAAAAAGAACTACAGGGCTATTATTGTTTTGATAATAATTGTCTTGTTCGGTTCATTTTTCAGATTTTTTCATATAGATTACCAACTGCCGGGACTGTATCTCCCCGATGAAGAATTCTTTGTGGATCCTGCACTGCGAATTGCTAACGGCAATCTGAACCCCGGATGGTATGGTGCCCCCGGCCAGACGATAATCTACGCAATGGGAATCGGATTCCGCATAATCAGTTTTATTCTAAATACCATACGCGGTACAGACCTTCCTGCAGTAGTAAATTATCAGGAAAATTTTAATCTTTTCTATGCCTGTGCCAGATCACTTTTTGCCGTCCTCGGATCATTAAGCATTGTTGCGGTATATTTTTTAGTAAAATTCTGGAATAAAAGAACAGCATTGATCAGCGCATTTCTTGTTGCATCTTCTTTCTATCTGATTGATCACTCTCATATCATCCGACCGGATATACCCCAGACTTTTTTTCTTTTACTTTTGTTGGTATTTTTATTTAAGATTATTGACCATCCCCAAAAAACGATTTGGTACATTTTGTCCGGTGTTTCTTTTGCAGCCGCCATTACCACAAAATATCCCGCTCTTTTTTTCCTACCCGTTATAATAGCGTGTATCGTCTGGTTAATTATAAAAAAAGATTTTATCTTTAAAAAATGGTTTTCATTCGGGATTACCACGGTTCTGACATTATTCTTAACCGGACCTTTTCTGTTTATTTCATTTAAAAATGCGCTGAAGCAAGTAGGACTGGAAAATGCCACATCACATGGTATTCAAGGCGGTCTAGGATTTGGAGGAAATCTCTGGTGGTATCTGTTTAATACACTGAATTGGGAAATGGGAACGTTTCTTTATCTACTTGCCATTATTACTGTATTCGTACTTTTCTATCGAATATACCGAAAAAGGCTGGATGATCGGACGATAAAAATGCTGATGATTGCCATGACTGCAATTATTTACATTCTGGCACTTTCTTTTTTGAATCTCCACTGGGAAAGATGGTTGATACCGGCTTTGACACTGCTTTTCATTCCCAGCGCCGTAGCAATCGATTATCTATTTAATACACTGAAAAGCAAGCTCTTACTGTCCGTGATCATAATTATTCTTCTCATCGGACCCGGATTGCGCCTAACAAGAACCGTATATGGTTATTCACATGCTTATACGATAGAACAGGCAAAAACATGGATGCAGGAAAATATACCGACACAAAGCACAATAATTAGGGAACCGTATACACCAGAACTGTCAAAAAACGACTACCGGATAATTAATGTGCCGAATTTGGGGTGGGATAATATCGTTGCGGACTACTCTGAAAACAAACCGTTTTATTTTGCCATTTCTGAATCAGTTTACGGTGTGATACTGAAAAGAGCAGAAATAAAAGGGGAGGATAAATCCCAAAGCGCGATTGAGAACTATAATAATCTCATTTCCAACAGTAAATTATTATTTGAGATTAACCCCAATAATAGTTATTCAACAGAAGAGCTGATTAATAGAAACGATATTTCCATTATCAATAATTTTACATCTCAATTATACATGGGGCCTTATATCAGGATATACGAATTCAACCCTAGTAACTAAGGCCGGGTTATTTTATATAATTCAAACTTTCTACCGATTAGTCTTTAATCAAATTTATACCGATATACATTGGTATCTTTTTTTACAAAACCCAGATTCTGATACAGACGGTTTGCCGCTTCTCGATCGGGTTTTGAAGTAAGATCAATTACTTGGACATTCATTGTTTTTGCTTTTTCAATAGCCGACAGAATTAAAGCACTGCCAATTCCCTTCCCCCTTGCTGTTTCATCCACTACTACATCTTCAATTCGACCGCGCATACCTACAGGAATCCGAAAAAATATTAAAGTCAGGCTTCCCAAAATCTTTTCACCTTCTTCGGCGACAAATAATATTGCGCCAGGATTAGTTACTATCTCTTCCAGATCCTGTCTGCTAGGAGCGGAGGCAGATGAAGACAGCTGGGTTATCAGTTTTTGAAATGCTTCAATCAGTGCCGGGGTTACTTGTGATATTTCTTTTATTATCATAGTCATAAACGTTAACCTATATACTATTACAGTAGGTTCAATGTTCCATGTTGTCAAGAATGGGTATGTTTCATTTTTGCATAAAATGAATTACACTGTAAACATGGAACTGAAAAAAATAATTGTCGCCTCAAATGAACAGAACCAGCGTTTGGATGTGTTTTTGGTTGTTCAATTCCCGGAATATTCCCGTTCATTTCTAAAAACTCAAATTCAAAATGGAAATATAACCCTAAACAGTAAAAAGGTTAATGCTGGTATAAAAATCAAATCAGGCGATGACATACAATTAAATCTGCCTACACTTGAAAATATTTCAATCAAACCGGAAAAAAATATTCCAATAAATATTATTTATGAAGATAATGACTTTATAACTATTAATAAGCAGTCAGGAATTGTCGTACATCCTTCTGAAAGTACTCCGGCACATACTTTAGTCAACGGACTGATCGCATATTACCCCGATATTATTTCTGTCGGTGATGATCCGAAAAGACCGGGGATTGTCCACCGGCTGGATAAGGATGTTTCTGGGATAATGGTCATCGCTAAAAATCAAAGAGCGTTCGATCATCTAAAAATACAATTCAAGGAAAGATCGGTCAAAAAAAAGTACATCGCGCTTGTTTATGGAAGAATTATTCCTGATAACGGGACAATCAATACGCCGATTGGAAGGTCAAAAAGCCAGCCAAACCGCATGTCAGTCAAAAGAATCGGTGATGGTAAGGAAGCGGAAACACATTATAAAACTACTAAAAATTTCAAAGATTATACTTTACTTGAAATAGAAATTAAAACCGGCCGTACTCACCAGATTCGTGTACATCTTCTTTCCAAAGGCAATCCGATTGTTGGCGACAGTACATATTATTTGAAAAGAATGGCCAAAAAAACGGGAATGAATCGTATTTTCCTGCATGCGTATCACATTCAATTTGCTGACCTAAACGGTAATTTATTGAAGTTTAATGCAAATATTCCAGAGGAATTGGATCAGTTTCTTAAACAGTTGACTTAATAGGGAATAATGTTATACTGCTATTCGTTACATATATTAATTATTCAGAATTTTCGCTATGACAAAAGAAGAATCAAAAGATGGTAATGAGAAAAAATCAGAGAAAAGAGAAGTCCCTCATATAGACTCCGGTAATGTTGTTCGGGTACACCAGAGAATTACCCAGGGCGATAAAACTCGTACTCAAATTTTTGAAGGGGTTGTGATTGCCAAACAAGGGAAAACAAAATCTGACAAAACAATAACGGTCAGAAAAGTCTCAGACGGCGGTTATGGTGTTGAGAGAATTTTCCCGCTAGAATCCCCGAATGTTCTTAAAATCGAAGTCATAAAAAAACCGAGAACACGCCGTTCCAAGCTCTATTTTTTAAGAACAGCGCCACGCAAACTAAAAGAACTAAAAGAAAAATAAGCTCGGGTGGTGGAATTGGTATACACACTAGGTTGAGGGCCTAGGCACTTATCGTGCGTGCGGGTTCAACTCCCGCTCCGAGCACCACCATTCACGGGTTCGTAGCTCAGCTGGTTAGAGCGCTTCGTTTACACCGAAGAGGTCAGAGGTTCGAATCCTCTCGAACCCACCATTAACAAAACACTATGGGAAAATTCTTTATCGGGATTATAGGCATTGCGGTAGGGTCATTAATGGTTATAAAATCAGTGTGGTTTTTAAGGTTTTTTGGGAGGATTGAATGGGCGGAAGCACATTTGGGCTTAGATGGAGGCACGAATCTCTTCTACAAGCTACTCGGGATATTATGCATAATAGTGAGTTTTCTGCTTATGTCCGGTATCTTGGGTAATATCTTTAAATCTATCTTTTCGATGACAGCAATATAAAGCACAATCGGGGGCCCGTAGTTCAGCTGGTTAGAATGCCTCGTTTGCAACGAGGAGGTCAGCGGTTCGAATCCGCTCGGGTCCACCAGGGCATTTTATCGAAAATGCACTGATGCGACACACTATTCCACATCTGCTAATCATCAAATAAAACGCCTATGTAAAATGGTGTTTTTTGATAAGGAAGATCAAATTAAATAATATTTTCTTTATTTTGAATACTATTAAAATATTAATAAATATTTCTTAATAAAATATGAAAATAGTTATTAACAAATAGTATTTACATAACTATTGCGCATTTTTTTAATATAGTTTACAATTATTATGTGAGTTTATTCTTTTTGATTTTATATTTTCCATGAGAGGAGGTGATATAATGGCAAAAAAGAAAGTTGCAAAGAAAAAAGTTGCTAAAAAGAAAGTAGCAAAGAGAAAGCCAGCTAAGAAAAAGGTGGCAAAGAAAAAAGTTGCAAAGAAAAAGAAGAAATAAATTTTCTTTGATGAACGAAAAAAGTTCCCTGGTTTACAGGGAACTTTTTATTATGGAAATATCTATTTATCTATTCTTATTTTCTGCATAGTCTCCCCTCCTTGGACAACTATTTCCCTGCCAATAATACCTAATTTCATTGTGTTTAAGTATATACCGGTCTTCTTAGGGGATTTTACGTAAAAATTAAATGTCCCTACTTTGCCGGGTTTGACTTCGTTTTCTTTGAAAACAAAATTTCCATAACTGTTACCCCAGGTAGAATCATAAAAAACACTGCTTTTTCCGCCCAAATCAAACATTTGCAGAACCATGGTTTTATTCCATGTGCTCAAGCCGGTATTTTTAAATTTCACTACTACTGGCAATCGCCAATAGTTGAGCAAAGCGGAGGGAATGGTGTGCGATACTAATTCGGCAGAAAACTGCGAATCAATCCGAGTCTTTGAGAACGTATTATTCTGGATAACATTTTCCGGACCGATGATACGGTAAATATTCTTAAACAAACCCAGTTCCAGCGGCGCCTTAATATCAAATGTAAATGTTGCGGTTTCTCCTGAATTAACAACTGCCTCACTGAAATTGATATTCCCAAATTGATCCGGCCAGTTTTTTGAAGCAAGCCGACTGACCTTATCGCCAAGATCATAAATATTTAAATACACGTTACCTCTTTCCCAACTGCTGGTCCCCTGATTTCTAAATTTAAATATTACAGTTTGCTGACTACCTGCAAACATGGCCGGCTTAATTGTGTTTGATGCTAACTTTGCCGCATAAGGCAAGCCGGTCACTTTAATTTTTAATACAAAATCTGTGCCACTGACCGGATTATCATTGATCACCAGCTTAAAACTTTCCGCCAGCTCCAACTGATCAAGAGGCCCTTTGACGGAAAAAGTGAATCTTCCGGTTTCTCCCGGTGCAATACTGGAATTATCAGCAGAAGTAATGTGCAATTGTGACTCCCAATTGCTCGCCTGCAAGCTTGAGATACTGCTGCTTGGTATGATATACGGCGAATATTGACCACCTGTTTGCCATATTACGTTTCCGGTATTCTTAAATTCAACCCACACTTCTTTTTCCAGCCCGGCACTTACAGAAACTGTTTTTCCGCTTTGTTTAATAAACTCAGCTTTAACAATTGGCCCTTCAGATCCACTCAACGTATCATACAAAATCTGGGTTTCCGACCGGATACCGCTTAATTCCTGGTAAAGATTAACCCCCGGACACAGCGTACAATCCAAATCCTTATGACCGACAATATTGGGATAGGTATTATCAATCAAAAAACTTGCACCATTTGGTTCTATGGAAAGATCCCGAGCTTTATTTGCCATCAAACTGGTCAAAGCATTTCTCACCGCACTGTTAAGCGCCATACTTTCATAATCTCCCAATACGGCGATCCCAACCGTGCCAGCATTAAAGTTTGCTTCAAATTGTTCACCACCAAAACGCGAAATGGCACAGGTTCGATTACGATATGCGTGCGCCCCGATAGCGCCATCTCCGCCGTATCTTCCTTCATACACTATCCCGTTCTGATCGATCAAATAATTATAACCAATATCACCCCAGCCCAATACCGTGGAATGCCAATAATATATTCCCCTGATTGTGCCCTCGGGGTCATTGCCACCGTCACCACCGGCAGTATGATGAACTACAAATTTCTGGGGGGCCTGGTATTGCGTCGGCCAAATTTCAATGTTTGCCCCGTCATAACGCAGACTTTCATCAGCTTCCCATTCAGGTCGTGTTACAATATCCACATTTTCCTCTGCAGAAGCCTGATGAAATAAGTTGATCGGGTTCCATTTATTAAAACTAATCTTTTCCGATGTCCCAAGATAAATCAATTTCAATTCATCAATCTGCCCGGAAATAACTGAATACTGAAATTTTGTAGCACCGTTGGATATAATCGGTTCTCTGGAATAAAACCAACCATTTATTTCTTCCTGTTCATCAATCGGATACCACTCACTCCATCCGTCTGAATTGTTATAACGCAATTCAACATTTGTCTGTGCACTCCCGCGCCATGCCAGTCCAATCATTTGAAATGGAAATTCCGATTCAATAATCCCAGAAGTTTTACCGTCCTCAATATTCGAAAAAGAAATCTCGCCTTTTTGAACGTCCTGTTTTACCGTGGCTTGTACCTGCGGAGATAAAAAAACAACTGCTAATATAGCAATCGCTCCGATAATAAAATACCTGGTTATACTAGGACCTCTCATAATGGCAAGTTTTGTTTTTGTTTTTTGTTTAACTTAACATTTATATTATAGCGCATAATCGGATTTTTGTCCACCCCTTCCGCAAAAAACAATACTAATAAAAAAAATTGCTTTTCGGGCAATATCAACTACTGTTTTTATTTTTTGATACCTATCTTATTTTTTCTGAAGAATCATCAATTTCATATTTATTACAGATAACAACCATCAATCCGATTAGGATCCAAAACATGGCGGAAAGATCATTTTTAAAATATGGCGTGTCCATCAATCCATGCACTAAAATAACAACCACCGATGCTAGAAGTGCAACTGCCCATTTTCGATCATACTTTATAAGTTTAATCCCTGATCTGAAAAACAGAATAACAATCCATGAAAATATTATTAACCCGGCAATGCCCATTTCTATCCAGAGAGAAAGAATCAAGTGATCGGGGTTCGGAAAATATTCCGTGTGCGAAGCCTCTTTGTAATCATCATAAACAATCGGGAAGCTTGCCAGACCCGTACCGGTAATCGGATTATCCTTAATTATTCTGACAGCGCCTTTCCACATAACCAAATGCACGTCTGTAGATGTATCGGAGGTATTAAATACATCAGTAATGCTGTTTCTAGTTACAGGAATAAGCAATGCTAATAAAATTACGACCGCCATCCCCGAAAAAATCCATTTCTTCCATTTTGAGAAAAAACTGATGAAAAATATGGCACTAAACACTCCGATCAATGCACCTCGTGAAAAAGAAAGGGTCAGGGCAATGATGCTGAATAAAACCACCCCCCACAAAAAAATGTTTCGCCATAACATATCGTTTCCCGTTTGTATTTGCTTCGATTCATTGCTTTTAACCAGTAAAAGCCCCAGAAACAGCCCCAATAACGGGCCGACGAATTTACCAACCGCTGTTGGAAAAGGGAAAACTGAAGTGGCTCTTTTGGGAATCTCAAAGGCATAATCACCCGGGATATCAATCCAGCCAATGTATTGCCATATTGTAACTACTGAAATAAAAACAACTGAAATCCCCAGGCCAAAAACAATCATCTTAATCTGCTTATTAGTTTTGATTGTATTAATAAATACCAAGTAAAGCAGAATGGGCTCCAAAATATAGGCTTTCCACAAACCAAGCGCTTGCCTGGTATCTGGCGAAATCATAACGGCAATTATCCCAGCCCCGATAAAAAGTAATACCGGGAGCGACCAGTTAAAAGATGAACGTTTCAATAAAGGTATTTTTGAACCATCGACAGATTTATATAATAATGATGTGATAACCCAAGTCAGAAATATTATCAGAATCATTACTTCCAATACTGTAAAAGGAATAGAAAATATTTTAAATCGGATCAGATAACTTGGCAACAACAAAGCAATCATCAGTAATGCATAGTCTCTTCTATACCAAGAAATGATAATGTATGCGCCACTAAATAAAACTAAAAGTAGTTCACTCATTGTTTTCTCTGAAAATTATATTCTGGACAGCAACCATCATGCCAATTACAAACCACACATGCATAATATATAATGTGGAAAAAGTCTGGTATTGTGTAAAAATGCCGACAAAAACTGCGAGCAACCCGATCATCAATGTTTTAAGATATGCGTCTTTGGCAATTTTGATCACTTTGATTGAACGCATTAATACCACAACGAACATGATAGTAAATGATAATAATCCTAAAATACCTACTTCCGAAAGCAATTCAACCGGTTCATTATTCACAATATTCCATCCGTCACCGGGTTCAACATAAGGATGCACGGACGCATATGGACCGAAACCGCCGACTCCCACACCGATCCAGGGATGGTCGGAGAATCCCCGCATCGCAATTTGCAGCGTCTCAACTCTTTCACTGTAGGCAGCGCCATAAAATGCATTAACAACATGCCCTCTAAAAACTTCCAAATTAACTGCGTCGCCAAAACCCAACAGTTTAACTGCGATGAATGCAATCGCCAATGCTGATATCAGTAATATCAATATTTTCTTGGATGTAAATATGCGCCTGAAATAGTAAATCCCGAGTACCGCGAGTACTACCGCAAAACCCAGGTATCCGCCCCGAGAAACGGTAAGTACTAAATTCAAACCTAAAAGGATAATTAAAACGAAAAGATAACTGTTGCGAATGCTTTTATTCTTTCCGAGAAAAAGCGCGCATAATAATCCCAGAGGAATTAATAAATAATTTGCGAAATACAACGGCTCTAATGCTGTTGATTGAATCCTCGGGAATCCCAGCACTTCCTTCGTGTAGAGATGGCGCAAACCGGTTATGGATTGAGGCAGACCGATAATATCCCCTAAAAATTGGAATATTCCAAATACTCCGACGATAAAAGCACTGATTATTACAAGCCAAATTACTATTTTTAACTGTTTTTTTTCGGTAACCAATTGCGGAATTAATAAACTGAAAACTATTGTAAATAGCGTAAATAACAGCACAGAAACAGATCTTTCAATGTTTTCAGCATTAATCAATGAAGCGACATTTACCAGCACAAAAAGTGTCAAAGGAAAGATTAACGGATTTTTGTACAATAAAAATGTTTGTCTGCGTAAACCGTCAAATAGCCACCCGAATATTGTTATTATAGTCAGTACCTGACTTACACGAATTGTCATACCGCCGGCTTCGATTGCGCCAATTCGCTCAAATGGAAGCAAAAACGCAATTAATAGAATCCCCAAGGTAGGATTACGGAAGATAAAAATACTTACCACTGCGCCGACTATTCCGCCGAGTATCAATAATGGATGCGTCCATAATCCGACAAAACTTACCGTAATCCCGATAGGAACCGTAAGCAGAAGCAGTAAAACAAACTCCTTAATGGAAAATTCAGATTTATTTATTTCTCCGGTATTCAGTTTCATAGGGTAATAAATATTGTTTCAAACTCATCAAACATCCTTTGTTTGGTAAAATTTGTTTCTACTTTTTTTCGCGCATTTTTTATAATTTCCATAGTTTCCTCAGGATGGTTATACAGATAGATTATAGCATTTGCTATGGCCTCCGGGTTTTTTGGCTCCACCAGAATCCCCGTTTCATTATGATCGACTATTTCGACTATCCCGCCAATACGACTGGCAATTACCGGCCGAAGATTTGCCATTGCATCAATCAATACAATACCGAAAGATTCGCGGATTGCCGACGGTAAAACAAATACGTCGAAGTCTTTTATCCAATGATCAACGTGATTCTGGAATCCGACAAACTGTATCCGCTCTGTCATATGCAGACTGTTTGTCAGCCACGTCAGATTGCGTTTTTCATTACCATCTCCCACGATCACCAGCCTGATTTTTGGGATAATGTCTTTTGCCAGCTCGATAGCTCTGATCAAATATTCAATTCCTTTTTCTTTTTCCAGTCGGGCGATTGTCCCGATGATATATTCCCCCTCATTAACCCGTGCTCTGATATCGCTCATTGTATACTCCGGCAAATCAATCCCGGCATATACAGTGATAATCCGTCCGGGTTTGATATGAATATTTTTTACAAATTCATTTCTGATTGCATTTGATACGACGATTGTCATAGCAAACCTGGAATAAAAAGAATAACAAATACGGAAAGGGTTCATAGTCAGCCAGCGGTCCGGCGAAACATGCTCCATCCAAACGACTTTCATACCAAGTAATCTTGCCGGCAAAGTGATCAGAATTTTTTCAGTAAGGGAAAGGCAGTAGACAATCCTTACTTTCTTTCTGAAGCGGAAGCTGGTCAAAAGTATTATCAACCTGATAAAGAAAAATGGCGCTAAAAATGGAAATAATACTATAGATGCTTTTGATACGGGCTCTTTGGGTGCCCATATTTTTTTGCCATACCAATCCCGTCTTTTAAATTCTTTCAGTAAAACCGGGCACGAGCTGACCAGAAAAAAAGAAAAACCCTTTTGACTTAATCCTTCGACTAAGGAAATTGTATGTTTTTCCCCTCCACCGAACAGTGAAGAAAAGGGAAACTTTAGTATGAGAATATTCTTTGACATATTTATTCTTTCGCAGGCGAAGCAATTATTTCTTTAATCAGATCCTTAGATATCCCCTTCAGCAAAAGGAGTATAGCGCCATAAGCGATGATACCGGCGGATACTAATATCCAAAGTGAAAAGCCTTTTAATAAAAATAAAACGACGGCCATGCCGGTACAAGCAATCAGTGCTTTAGTAAAAAACTTAAGCGAGGGAAATATTTTAGTCTTCCGCCAGACAACGTAAATAGTAGCGAGAGTGATCAGCGATTGGGACACCACCGTCATCCAGGCGGCACCGATATATGAATAGCGGGGAATTAGTAATAAGCATCCTCCCACAGAAATTGCTGCGATTGCCATATAGTATTTCAAAATTTCTTTCTGTCGATTAACCACCACTACAGCGTTGCCAAAAAGATTGCCGATAAATATGATACCCGTTGTAACGATCAGAATCTGCAGTACCTGCCCTGATTCGACAAAATCCGCGCCCGCGATCAGATCAATCACCGGCTCTGCAATAAAAATTGTGCCTACAATCATTGGCAGGGCAACCATGACCAGAAAGTCAAATGACTTGCTGAGTACTCGCCGAAATCTTTCATAATCCATCGCTGTAAATGCCTGAGTCAAAACCGGGACAGCCAGTCCTGCGAACATGGCCGGAAATGTAACTAATACCTCCAGTATTTTGAACGGTGCGCCATAGATCCCCACGTCTGATTGAGATTTAAGCAAAGACAGGATGAGAATGTCCGCCTTGAAATAGACCAGATTAAAAAGAATCGCCAAGGCAATCGGGTACGCTTCCTTGATAATTCTTCGCCACACAGGAAAATCGAAAACTAGCCGTATTTTTACAAACTTCCGGGAAAAAATAAAAGTAAAAAGAAAATTGGTAAATGAGCTCAAGACAACCACCAATAAAACCGTCGTCAAGCCTTGATCAAGATATACAGCAAGGAAAGTGCCGGCCAGCAAAACCAGTCGCCCGAGAATTTCGGAAATAGTAACCCGCATCATTTTAAGATGTTTTTGGAATACTCCCTGCAAAACTTGATTGAGTGTCACAAACAGGAAAGACAGACTCACTAAAGCCACACCAGTTTTTACAACCGAAGGATATGGAAAAAATATCACGAGTAATGGTGCAACCCCCAAAAATACCACCGCGGAAATAAGTCGGATCGTAAAGATATTTCCAACCAGCGACTCTTCATCAGCACCTGCTTCTGAAATTTTCTTCGTCAGAATGATATACAACCCCATATCTACCATGATGCCGAAAAACTGCAAAAAAACCATGACTGTCGTATAGTTTCCGTAGCCTTCTTTGCCGAGATAACGGAAAAGTAATGAAGCAACAACTAGCGCAATAATCGTTGATATTGCCTTACCGACAATTTGGATGATGGTATTATGTGCGATTTTCCGGGTTAATGACATTTATTCGGCTGATATTATTCTGATAGAAAACGGGACCAAAGAGACCCCGCCAATTAACTTATTTTTATGCTCCAAATGCATGATATCACTATTCAAATCACATTGACAAATGGTCAATTTTATGATAATATAAACATAGCAGAAGCAACAGTTTCTGGCAAAAATAAAAACCAAGGTACAACTTATGAAATATCAACACAACAACTGCGAAGTGCTTTGACTTTGGTTCAATGAAGCACTTTTTTCTTCTTTGAAAAACAATGAAAAAACAAAAACAAAAATCATTTTTACGGGAAACAAGCTGGCTACTACTGGTGTTCTTGGTTGTTATAATTGCATCATTCACTCTCAATAAAGTCGGTCATTATTTGGAAAATAATCAGCTGATTCTCCCTGCCAATGCATCAAGCTATGAAAATAATATTTCAAATAAATATAAGGCGGAACTGATCAGCAAGAGTTATAAAATAATAAACATCAACCCGGGTGGAAGACTGACTTTTGAAGCAAAATTTAAGAACACCGGGACGGAAACCTGGTACAATAATTCAAAAAATTTCCTAGCATTAAACGTTACCAACCCGACAGGAAGAAACAGTAACTTCCGGGATGTTTTTTGGCCGGCATACTACCGTCCGAGTAAAATGCAGACGTCCGTCGTCAAACCGGGAGAAACAGGAATTTTTCGTTTTGCATTAACCGCCCCGAAAGTAGTCGGTGAATATTCGGAAAAATTCGGATTGGTCGCCGAACACCTGACCTGGATCAGCGGTGGTGATCTGGAAATCGTAATGCGTGTCGGTAATCCCCTTCCGCATTTTTCAGCAAAATTAGTTGCTCAATCAAACAAGGAGATAAATATCGAACCCGGTAAAGCTTTCACCGCGTGGGTGGAGTTTAAAAATACCGGCTCTCAAACCTGGTACCCGAATGGGAACCACTTCGTTGCTTTGAATATCAATAAACCGATCGGCAGAACCAGTTCCTTCCGGCACAGCCTCTGGCCGACTGCATATCGCCCGACGATTATGAAGGGGGTCCCCGTAAAAACCGGGGAGAAGGTGCGGTTTACTTTTGCCCTGCAGGCACCTGATACCCTGGGAAGCTATACAGAAAATTTTGGCCTGGTTGCGGAAAACCTTACCTGGATAAAAAGCGGCGGGTTAAAAATCAAAATAAATGTGACCAATGGTGTCCAACCTGTCCATGAAACTCTCGGCGAACCTGATATCAGAGTCGGGTTGTATCCAACAACGGCCGGAGTCTCAGTTTCTGGAAGTGGCGACTATGAAGTAAGAGATACTAACAACACACTGATTGGCAGTTTTGCTAAAGACAGTATTATTACGCTTAAATATGAGAATAACAGCTATTCCCTTGTCACTGCGCATGAAACAATTATTTCAAATTTACCGCTCCGGGCAATCCCGAAAAGCACAGATACAATTATGGAAATTACCAACTACGAACATCGGCCGGAGTGGAACACATCACTCAACGATAACCGTTTCCGGGGAATTATAGAAATTCACTATGCCAGTGCAACAAATAAATTATGGGTTATCAACGAATTACCTTTGGAATCATATTTAAGAGGCATCGCCGAGGCCAGCAATGACAATGACCCGGATTATTTAAAAGCCCTACTGACAGCCGCGCGTACTTATGCAATATATCATTACCAAACTGGTACAAAACATGCTGATGAAAACTTCACAATTGACGCGGTCAATGACCAGGTCTACCGCGGATACGGTCTGGAAACCCGCTCACCGAATATTACCCAAGCGATTATTGATACGGAAGGAGTAATGGTGACCTATGAAAATGAAATAGTTGTCACACCATATTTTTCGCAAACTGACGGCCGAACCAGATCGTGGGAAGAAGTCTGGTCCGGCGGACCTTACAACTGGCTTGTTTCCGTTGACGACCCGGGATGTAATGGAAGGACATTACTCGGGCACGGGGTCGGTCTAAGTGCCTACGGTGCGCGTTCCATGGCAGAGAATGGTAGTTTATATGAAGATATTTTAAAACACTACTACCGTGGGACTGAACTGATAAAACAATATTAACTCATGAAAACATTACTTTTTATTATTATTTTCGCCATTGTCGCAATATTGATTTGGTCTGTCAGTAAACCGAACAATGCAGATATTAATCAAAACATAGAGAATGCGGACAATATTGAATTAAATCCCGGCAATATAAAGGATGTATATGAATTACGAAAGTTAAATGACTGTGTTAAAAAATGTACTAAATTATTCTGCGAAGAAGAATCCGGCAAAACCGTTTGTTTTGATACAATTGGTTTGAATGAATGCGCAGACGCATGCGGGTGGGAGGACTAAAAAAGTTTAATTAATCAGCAAAAATAATTAACTAAGCAATAAAATTATGAATCATCCATTCGAAGGAAGATTAAATGAAGCGGCACTTGATCAGCAAGCATTAAAATATGCTCAAAAGGCAGTTAATGAAGCTTTAAAAAATACTGACATGATACGAGCCGCGTTATCATTATACGATGAAGAAATTGATGCTGGGGCTGATCCAAAGCAAGCGATTCATGACATGTATTCAAGAATAGAGGAAGAGGTTGTAAAACATTTGTTTGAAGGACACGATCTACCAACTAATGAAGATGAAATTGAAGAAATGCTAGATGTATTAGATAATGATGATGAAAATAATAGTGGCAAGACTGCCGATCAGGATTCAACCGATAGAAGGCATCAGTTAGCTGAAAAAGGTCATATTATGGAACGTGTCGCCCAAGAATATGAAAGAATTAATTTCATTGATCTGATAAAAAGTTCAATAGGGGGATCTAATGATGAAAACAGTGTTGAAGTACTAAGAAGACACGTCCAATAAGTATAATCATAGATTATCGAATATCATTGTTGAATTATCAATAAAGAGTGTTTATAAATAAAAGAAGTCGCATTTTCGAATCGCGACTTCTTTCTTTTTTCTATTTAATCAGCATAACATCGGCGAAACTATAAAAACGATAGTTTCTTTTCTTGGCAATTTGATTAATAAATTATTTACTTTTAAGCTAATTTTGGCTATGCTGTTAACAGGTACTCAAATACACTATTAGGTGAAGAAGTAATAAATTACTATATTTATTAATAAAATCATGGAATTTGGAACACGAAAGGAAACGCAATCTACGGAACAGGGCTCATCTATAGATGAAACTGTGAGTGATCCAAAAAGTCTGCTTCGAAGTCCCGATGAAGTGGAAAAAATAAAATATGAAGATAGATATGCTTATTCGGCAACAAACGGCGAGGAAAATATTTTTATTGATGGCAGAAAACATACAAATCAATTACAAAAGATCCATGATTTTGAAAAAACACTTGCTGAAATCAATCCTGATCTTGTTTTAACCGAGGTGGCTAGCACACTGGAAACATATTTTCCAGGAAAAACAATTGATGAAATATCGGCAATGGATCCTAAAGAAATAATAGATCGACAGGAACAATTATATTTTACCTGGCTAGCCAGAAAACAAGGATTCAAAGTTCAATCATGGGATATCTCGGGCTTAGACCAATTAAAGGCTGTCTTAAATATAAAAGCTGAAAACAATGAATTAAAGCATAACACCACCGAAGCAATAACATGGCTGGCAACTTATGGAATGAGAAAATTGTATGAAGATGGCAAAGAACCATCCTTGGAAGCTTTATATGACCTGATTTTATTTGCGGTTCCGGGAGTAGAAAAATATCTAGACTTAACTTCAGAAAAAATTGCCGAAGTAGTTGAAAAAGAAGCCGGATTACCATTTAATGAATTAGCATCCAGGTCGCAGAATGAAGCTCTTCGTGCGAAAGATCAAGATTTATTTACAAAATCTTCCGATCCTTCACCAGACTCCGTAGCTCACGATATGAATACTATGAGAGATAATAACGCAATTGATGTTATTTTGGATGCTAAAAAAAGTGGTCATAAAAATATTTTAGTAACCGCGGGCGCGACTCATGCAGTGGTTTGGGAAAAGGCAATAAAAAATATTTATAGATCATCTTAGTATTAAAAATGTGAACTGTAATTTAATTTACTTTTAAGCTAATTTTGGCTATGCTGTTAACAGATGCGTAAATACAGTATTAGGAAAAATTGAAAGACTCATAACCCCTTTAAATAAACAAGATATTAAAAAGATATGAAAATTTATTTTGCTGGATCAATACGTGGTGGTAGGGATGATATGGATTTATATTTTAAATTAATCCAACACCTCGCTACATACGGCCAAGTTTTAACCGAACACCTTGGTGATAAAAATCTCACTAGTGTAGGTGAAGACATTACCGATGAACTTATCTATAATCGTGATATGGCATGGGTGAAAGAAGCTGATGTTATAATTGCTGAAGTATCAACCCCTTCGCTTGGTATTGGCTATGAAATTGGTAAAGCTGAAAATATAGATAAAAAAATATTGTGTTTGTATAGAGAGCAGGCCGATAAAAGATTATCAGCGATGATAAGTGGAAACTCTAATATAAAAGTAGTAAGGTATAATACTTTAGAAGAGGCAATAAACAATGTTGATGATTATTTTAAATTGCTATAATAACGAGTCTTTTAACATCATCCATCATCGTATATCCGACACGAATGAAAATAAGATTAACTTATAAAAGATGAAATTTGCAAACGTCACATCTGCAATACAGATACCAGTAATCGGTATTGGTACTTGGGGAATGGGTGGAGATTTAACACCAAAATATAATAATGATCAGAAATGTATTGAAGCTTTAGAAAATGCTATAAAACTTGGGTTGACGCATATCGATACAGCTGAAATATATGCCCAAGGACACACTGAAGAATTGGTAGGTCAAGCAATAAAAAGTTTTGATAGAAAAAGATTGTTTATTACAACCAAAGTAGCTAAGGAAAACTTAAGTTATGATGGAATAATAAAAGCAATGGACGATAGTCTGATGAGACTTGATACCCCTTATGTTGATTTATACTTAATTCATTCTTCAAACCCAGATTTCTCAATAGAAAATAGTATGCGAGCTATGAATCATTTAGTAGAAACTAATAAAACTAAATTTATAGGAGTGAGCAATTTTTCTGTTTTACAGTTAAAAGAAGCACAAAAATTCAGTCAAAATAAAATAGTGGCCAACCAGATTGAATACAATTTAATAACTAGAAATGTGGGGCAAAATACTGCTAATATGGAATCTGATATAATTCCATTCTGTCAAAATAATAATATACTTATTATAGCTTATCGCCCTTTTGCCAGAGGAGATTTATTTAATACTGACTTTCCTATTCTTGAACAATTATCAAAAAAATACGGCAAGACAAAAGCCCAAATAGCGTTGAATTGGCTAGTATCAAAACAAGGGGTAATCACAATACCGAAAGCATTAAATTTAGAACACTTACAAGAAATTGCTACTTCAGCAGACTGGCAAATGAATAAAGAAGATTTGAAGAAATTAGATAATTTTTCAAGATAATCTTCTTCCTCTATAACCACCCACACACGTCCCTCACTTGGGCTGTTTTTATTTAATCAGCATCGCATCCCCGAAACTATAGAAACGATAGTTTTTTTCTTTGTATTTTAATTAAAAAAATTATTTACTTTTTAGCTAATGTTGGCTATGATGCCAATAGGTGTGTAAACAACCTCTTAGGCGAAATTCAATAACCAAATAATATGAAAAAAACAATTACATCATCTAAAGCGCCAGTAGCACCAAAGTTATATTCTCAAGCAATTTTAGAATCTTCAAAGTATAGATTGGAGATTTCCGGTCAAATTGGCATCAGCATAGATACGGGAAAATTAGTAGAAGGTGGAATTGAGATAGAAACAAAACAAACATTTAATAATATAGAAGCTATTTTATCTGAAGTTGGTTGGACTTTAGATAATTTAACCAAAGTGCGTATATATTTAATTGATATGGCTGAATATGCTAAAGTAAACGAAATATATACTGCTAAATTTAAAGACATTTTACCCACTAGAATTGCCCTGGCAGTTCAAGCCTTACCATTAGGAGCTCGCATTGAAATAGAATGTGTCGCAACTGGTGATGAAATAAAAAATGATAAGAATATCTGATTTAAAAAATATGTTTACAAAGAAAGATTTTTCCCGAATGTACTGGCTTAGCGGATCAGTTTGTTCTGGAAAAACTACGATCTCTTCTTTGATTGCAGAACGTCTGAATTGGAATGTATATCACTCTGATGAATGGATAGATCAACACCGTGAAAAAGCATCCCCCACAGAACATCCTACCTTTTACAAAATCTCCCGAATTACTGGTGATGATCTTTGGCTTCGACCTCTCGAAGAACAAATTGCTACAGAAGAATCATTTTCAGATGAAGAATTTGAGTTAATTAAAGAAGATTTGAAGCAATGTCTGAAAGAAGACAAAAGGCCTTTGCTATTTGATGGATATGTATCTCCGCACACCCTTGCTCCATTGCTGGCATCACCTCAACATGTATACTATTTAATAGCTACCAAAGAGTTCCAATTACACAACTACAGTAAACGACCCTGGATAAACAATGTCCTTGCTAAAACTTCAGATAGAAAATTAGCATGGCGCAATTGGATGCAAAGAGATATTGCGTCTGCACGTATCTTAAAAGAACAAGTGATACAAGAAAATTTATCGTGGCTTTCCGTAGATGGATCATTAAACATTTCAGAGACTACTAATCAGATTATTCAGCATTATAAGAAATAAAAATATATGATAAAAATAGATAGATTATTAATCAAAGATGATCAAAATAATTTATTTAAAATATTTAACATACTAAGTGAATCCGATAAACACAAGGAGCCTTATGTAAAAATATGTTTCCCAAAAAATAAATTTGGAGGAGCATTATATGACGTAGATAAGTCTAGTGAAATTATTGACAACTACTATAAACAATTTAAACGTTTAAATATAGAACTTATAGAATTTACTTACCATTATATATCAGGTGTATCCCATTTTAAATCTAAGAATGGCCATATACTACAAATAAAAAAATTACCAGGTATCAAATCAAAAATCCCTATTAATATTTTAAAAATCATTATATTTGATTTGGATTCCCTGCATACTTTTAACAACCAAATTATACCAGGTTACTTTATTATCCCTAATAAATTCAATTTAAAACAAGGCCGAATAATTGATATTTATATAAATCAAAAAGAAGACCCTAATATAGAGGTTGGTAATAAAGAGGGTATAAATTATTTTGATAAATATGAATTTATTGATAATGAATATGGTATACGCATAACATTAACGGACCAAGAGTTTAAAAATAAACCTGCCAATAACGGCATTACTTTCCACCGACCACTTAACCCAACCGCTAATTTTTTTTAGAATACATCACCAATTACCCCGTACACAGCCTATATTACACCTATAGTAAATTGAAATTCGGAGTTTAAATGCCTAAATTAAGTAAACGAAGTCGCGATTTCGAAATCGCGGCTTCTTTCTTATTGATTCTTATTTAATCAGCATCGCATCACCAAAACTATAAAAACGATAGTTTTTTTCCTTGGCAATCTCATATGCACGCAGGATATTCTTCCTGCCGGCAAAAGCGGATACCAGCATCAGCAGAGTTGATTCCGGCAGATGAAAATTAGTGATCATAGCATCCACAAATTTGAACTTGAATCCGGGATAAATAAAAATATTCACCCATGCTTTGAAAGATTCCTTTGGGGGATTTTTTTTATTCTTCAATTCGGCCATAACCGTTTCCAATACACGTACGCTAGTTGTACCGACCGCAATAATTCTGCGTCCATCTTTCTTAGCCTGCCATAACTTTGCCAATGTTTCTTTTGGTACATCAACAAACTCCGGATGCATTTTATGTTTGGTAATATCGGATACCTTTACCGGCTGGAACGTACCCAGTCCCACGTGCAGGGTAACCTCCTGGAATTCTACCCCTTTCCTTTTCAGGCTGTTGATTAATCCTTTGGTAAAATGAAAGCCGGCGGTCGGGGCAGCAACTGAACCTTCTTTCTTTGCGTACACCGTTTGGTATTTTTTCAGATCAGATTTCTCTTTAATGTATGGCGGTACCGGAGCTTCACCGATTTTTTTGTACAGTTTTTCAAACTCCTCACCTTTTTTATTAAAACTTACAATCCAGGTCCCGCCCTCCTTCCTTTCAATCAGCGTTGCTTTTAAATTTTTCGGAAATAAAACAGTTAAATTTTCTTTCTGCCCTTTCCCACCGACCAGTACTTCCCACAGCCCCTTACCAACCTTGTTCAGAAGAAATATCTCCATCTTCCCGCCGGTTTCTTTTTGTCCAAGCAACCTAGCTGGGATTACCTTGGAGTTATTCATGACAACGACATCCCCTTTGTTTAAAAACTCCGAAATATCGTAAAAATGCTTGTGCTGTAATTCTCCGCTATTTTTATCCAAAACTAAAAGTCTCGAGTGGTCTCGAGGATTAACGGGCTTTTGCGCTATATGCTTATTAGGAAGTAGGTAGTTAAAATGTTTGAGATACATTGTCTTTAGCTTCCGATTGATCATTTTGCAACTGGCTGGTCGGATTATTTAAGCCGTTCTTATGCTCTGCCAATCTATGAAGTTCAGTGATTTTTGTTGCTACTTCCTGGGGATTCGGAATTTTTTCAAAAACAAAACGCTTTTCTTCCGCTGCAGTTTGAATATGGACATCGCCAAATTTCAGTATGGTCGCCAGCTTTCCTTTCACCTCACTGGTAACATCCTGTATCGTACTCATATTCAATTCTGAGACAGTCCTGGAAAAAAGTGCTTTTTGTTCAATATTAATAATTCTTTGGTCAGTTACTACCCACACGTCCAAATAATAGTCGATCCAATGATGGAAAAAGAAAAGCCAAATAAATAAGTAATATGAGCTTGCACTGAAAAATATCAGTACGGATATTGGTGAATCCTTATCCCAGACAAATTCCGTAAATCTTAAAAATACTATAAAAATAATTATCGGCAGAACAATCTCCAAAATCAAGACAAGAAAATACCCTATTATTTCGTGCCAGTGTCTTCTCAGCAACAAAACGATCTCCTCGTTTGGCCTCTTGTCTGGAAAATATTTAAATGGATCCATAGGTTAGTTGAAAGAAAAATTAAACTGGATATTAGAGAATAGCGTAATTGATTCAGACCAGTCAATATCAATGGAGAAAATGAATGTTGAAATAAAAATTACCAGTGAGCCGGCAAAATAAAGAAAAACCATCAGCTTGGTTGACGAGTCCCAATACCCAAAACGGAATATGTGATACAACAAAATTGCGCTAAAAATTAAATATATGAAAATTACTACCGCATATCCTATTAGTAATACATAAAGTGGGAAGGTCATTCTCGCTTCAAATCAATTTATTTTGATAATCACCCGGTAAATCTATGCCCAGATGTTTATAAGCCTGCTCCGTTATTACTCTGCCTCTGGCCGTTCGGGCGATAAATCCCATCTGAAGCAGAAACGGTTCGTAGATTTCTTCGATCGTTTCTTTTTCTTCACTGGTTGCGGCGGCAATAGTGTTTATCCCCACCGGCCCGCCGTTAAACTTTTTGATAATTGTCTCAAGTATCCTGCGATCCACGACATCTAAGCCTAAAGGATCAATCTCAAGACGGCTGAGCGCGTCCTGCGCTATTTCTTTATCAATTTTTTCTCGTGATTCAACCTGCGCAAAATCTCTTACTCTCTTCAGAATACGGTTGGCAATGCGCGGAATGCGTCTTGATCGCTTCGCGATTTCTTCCAGAGCGCCGGGCAGAACATCAATCCCTAATATTTTTGCCGACCTTCTCAATATTTCTTCCATATGTTTGTCGGTATATTCATCTAACCGGTATGTAATGCCGAAACGGTCACGGAGCGGAGCAGATAACAGACTGGCTCTGGTTGTCGTACCGATAATCGTAAACTGAGGCAGATCCAGGCGAAGCGTCCGCGCCGCCGGTCCTTTGCCGACAACTATATCCAAAGAATAATCTTCCATCGCCGGATATAATGTTTCTTCCACAATCCTTGGTAGTCGGTGGATCTCATCAATAAATAAAATATCTCCGTCATTCAAGTTGGTTAGAATCGCACCCAGATCTCCCGCACGTTCTATCGCCGGTCCCGAAGTAACACGGATGTTTACCCCCATTTCATTTGCAATAATATGCGCCAGGGTTGTTTTACCGATTCCCGGAGGACCATAAACCAAAGTATGCTCAATCGCCTCTTTTCTTTGCTGAGCTGCCTGCATAAATATTTGGAGGTTTTTTTTGATTTTTTCCTGCCCGACAAACTCACTGAGCGCGCGCGGTCTCAATGTCAGATCCAGTGTTTTATCCTCCGGTTTATCTTTGGCTGTAATTATTTTTTCCGCTTCCATTAGTGTCTTTTTGAGTAAAGTTACACCAAAATCTTATCACTTCCTACCCCCCTTGACAAGTTATATCTAATATGATATCCTACTCTGTTGCCTTAAAAAAGGTGACAAATCTTCACCTTTATAGATAGTATCTTTTAATCTGCGCTCACGACAAGCATGGGAACTCATCTTTAGGTTTTTTCTGGGTTTACCTAGAACTTTCCTCTGATGAATTCTCTTGAGCGCAGTTCAATGGATATTATCAAAACCCCACAAATTTGCGGGGTTTTTGCTTTTTATCCTTAAAAATTGATTTGTTCAGAGAGACAATTAATGCTATAAAATTACTTTTTCTTTCTAAGAAGAAACTTTCTAAATAAAGGCACAAACGCGTCTGCAGTTGCATAAATTATTGAAAATACAGAAACTATTAAAAAATACGAATATGGACCGCGTTTACTCGTAACATACAGATAAGACGGCGAAAAAAATATTAGAATAATGATAAAAGACCAAAAAAATGTATTGATGTATGACTTTAACTGATAGTAAAATTTATTTTTGCTTTTGGCATTTCTAAAATATTTTGTAGCACTTAAGAACCATGTGAATAATTTAGATTTTGGGAAAGAAAAAAAGAGACCCATAATTGTAGCAAGAATGACCGCCCAATAGTAATTGATCATCGGTTCTTCAACACAAACATTGCTTTTATACAAAGAACTTCGACCGGTGAAACATAAAGTACCATATATTACAAAATATAAAAACCAGGGCATCAAGAATCCTAAAATTTTGAAATTTTTATCTGTTTTTATCATTTCAATGAAAAATTTATTTCATTGTTGAATATCCATATTTCTTCAAAATTCTTTAATGGAACAATATTGCTTTTTATCTTCTCATGTGGCATCTCTTTCACCGATTCTAACTGCTGAGGCGAGAGAATCCTCTCTACATATTCATCGCCCCTCTTTTCTAACACGCCAAATCCGGTCCAGAACTTGGTTACTGATGACGCAGAAGTTCCAACAGCGATCGATCCGCCCGGAATGGGTGTAGCAGTTAAATCAACTTTTCCTAAACCGCGTACTGCCTGACTGATCTTCGAAAGCCGGCAATAACCGTCATGTACTATGGGACCCCGCCGTATTTTTTCTTCTTTTTCATCACTTGAAAGCGACTCCCAGTTCTCAGCACCCTGCCATTGGATGTTTAAAATAGATGATGCATTTTTTTTATCCTTTCTTTCAGCTGTCCATCCGTTTTTATATTCATTTTCAACATCCATAATCATTTGATTAAGTTCTGCCTGATATTCTCCATTATTCGGATACAGAGATTCAAACGACTTTAATTCAACTTTCAAATTTATCGGTAAATAAGGATGAATTATACTAAGCAGATTATCAAATGAATCGCGATACTCCTGACAATCATTTTCCGGAATATTACTCTGGAGTTTCATAACTGAAGGATGAGCTGCCCAGAAAACAATTTTAATTCCCGGTTCATACACTTTTGCAATCATCGATGCATATTCTACCAGATATGAAATTGTAAATAGTTCCGCCCAATCAACTAGCGGAGCGGACGGAAAACGCCAAAGCTTATAACCACCAAAAAACCAGGAAAGTTCGAATGGTTCATTTTTTGCAACTGCATAAGTTATCGATTTTTTTATTTCACCGGCATATTCGTCACTTGTTTTCCATTTTCTGAATTTCTTAAGCATGAGCATCCGATAAATAAAATCCTGTACGCCGTACAATTTAAAAAACTCGCGATCAACAGGTCTTAACTCGGTTTGAGCGCAAGTCTCTAACTTCCCTTTCAGATATTCATTTGGATCCATCGCTATTCTGGCTTAGGTTCTTCACTTAACTTTTCCACCCCTTTCAAACACACCTCCTGCCAAGGCTTATATTTGCTGGTAAAATTCTGTTCTTTAACTTCACCTTCCTCATAAGTTACCTTATAGTCAAATGATGCGGTTACGCCGGTATGTGCCTTCTCCGTGCACTTAGTCACGCCCGGAGCAAGATCAGTTGTCTCCACTATTTTTGTGGCGGGGGGACTTACATAATTTGAAAGCACGGGAGTTGTCTGTTCCGCTACCCTGCCGTCTTTTGTACCCCACATTTCAAAAGTCATTATGTTTTCTTCAATTTTGGTTTGAATTAAAATATAATGTTTTGTGTCATTGATAAATTTAAAATCAGGCGCCGGATCATAAATTGTAGCATCCGTTCCTACGGGGAAATAGTAGGAAACCGAATAAGAGTGATTTTGTCGGTTAGTAATCGGCAGGCCGGTATTCAGTGCGGTCCTAAACATAGTAGTTCCGAACTGGCATGCGCCACCACCAAGCTCAGGGACAGTTTTATTCCCTTTAATCACCAATTCCGGCAACCAGCCCTCGGATGCTTCAAAACTGCCCAGGGCTTTCAGCAGTGAAAATTCCTCTCCGGGTTTGATTAATATCCCGTTCAACTTTTCCGCGCCCAGCTTGATATTCGCTCTTCTATTCGTGGGGCTGCCGGTAAAATCAGACTTACCCGTACCAATCAGTTCTTTGATCCCAAGATCATTTACATTGCCGACAGAAATTTCCGGTTCTTCAGTTTTAACAACCAGGCTTGTTTCTTTACCGCTATTGTTAATAATATCTTCGGTAATTTTCTGTATCGTTTTTTCTGAATCAATAATTACCCCCGGTCTACTGCCCTGGAATTCCACAACTCTGTCCGCCTCCATTCTGAATTTACCATCCGATACCGGGATATCCACTACTTCGCGCAAAGTATCAAGATATTTTCCAACTGTTTCTCCGTCTAACCCGATTTTGATTCCTGACTGAGCATCGGGTAGAAAGTTTAACCATTCGCGGAATTCTTCTTCCGAAATTTCCCAGGCTTTGTCATCGTAATTTATTTTAAACGGTGCATACTTTGCTATTTTTTCCGCATCAGATAAAAATGCAGTGGCTTGTTTTTGTGTTATCTGAATCGGATCAAATATTAATTCCATGTTTATTGATCCCGGCTGAAGTGATACAAATTTATTTTTTACCTCATTCATTATTAAATCATAATCAAATACCTTTCCCGACTGCTCCTTCGTAATTGAGAAGGATAAATCATCATTCACTGCCAAAGATGCATCAATATGGGGCGATTCAAATTGTGAAAATTTTTCTTTCAAAACAATCTCAACTTTACTCAAATCTAAAAAGTATTCGACAGGGATATCTCTTCCGAACATGAGCGCTGCTAATTGATCCCTGAGCTTATTCAAATATGATCCTCTTCTTCCCGTCAGATATGCTTCATCAATCATCGTATTACCATCAAAATAGAATATTTCATATTCAACACCACTTTCAATGCTTGTCATTTTAGAGTCTAAGACCAATTCCGTATCTTGATAAATAAACACCAAACCCTCATCTTCAATACCAATTATTGCATTTTCAATTTGATCTATTCCTTCCATGTAAGATAAACCCTGTAATTTTTTTTGTCCTACCGAAACACCGGGGTATATCTTCTGTTCATAAAGATTCGAATAAACTGCGACGGCAGCAACAAAAAAAACAACGATACATATCAAAACTGTAAATATCGCCGGGAGATGACTCTTTCTTTTTTGCTTGTTAGTTTTCTTTTCAGCAGTCTCTTTTTTCTTTTTGCTTTTTTTTTCTGGCATAAATTATCTCAAATTACTGTAGTCTTACATCCACAACTAAACGAATTCTGGGCTAATACGCATCCAGACATAAATATTATTCCCCTAAATTCCTATTCAGTATCTGAATCGGAATTTATAGACACGCTACTACTTTTTTTCTTTAACCTTAATACTTGTAGCCTTAGTCTTGATAGCTCTGGGAAGAACGACTGTTAAAATTCCATTTTCTAATTCCGCGTCAACCTTATCCTCTTTCACTTCAACCGGAAGAATAATCGAGCGGGAAAACCCTCCCCAATAACATTCCTGGTAGAAGTAATCCTCCTTTGCCACTTCTTCCTGTTTTTGGCGCAGACCGCGGATTGTAACCATGTCATTATTGATGGAGATATCAATATCCTCTGATTTAACTCCGGCGATCGTTGATTTGATAATAATTGAATCTTCAGTCTGATAGACATCAACTGATAATTGACCGTCATAATTTTCTTCTAACCAACCGCCATGATCGACTTCCGGAGAATCCGTAATTGAATCGTTTTGCTGTTCTTTGACAGCATCCGCCCAGAACTCTTCCTCCGCAATATCATCCGTCACTAGTTTATCTGAAGATTGTGATTTTATTTTTGGCATGAAACCAACCTCCTATTTATATTTATTTATAACTATATTATAAAATATAATGGGAGGATTGACAAATATTACATATTGGGCTAATCTCTACTGTCCCAATCCCAAAACATGGCTTGGGACGCGAGCAAGCCGCATCCTTGAAAGGGGGTGTAAGTAATGCCACACAGACAACTCTACAGGGTCTGCCCGAATCCGGAGTGTAAGCATCCGGTACAGGCAGAAAAGCCGATCTGTCCGGAATGTCAGACCGCTCTGTCCGCTTTTGACCTGCCGCTCTACCGGCAGTGTCATGAGTGCCGAGCCCTGATACCTCAAGGCCAGGACGGGTGCACATGCAGGACCAAATAGCTCCACGGCGGCGAAGAATGAAGTTTCGATACATCTCTTCCCGCCTTTTTTTATTTCTTAGGCCATTGACTATGTTAATAATCCGTGCTAGCATTGGGTTTCCAAAATAGCCTGCTCCTTCTCTACCCCACGATCCCGGGAGGTCAACCATGAGTGCGCTAAAGCAAGCACCAAACGAAACTCCCCGGCACATCGGGGAATGGATTACGTGTCCTTGCGGATGGATCCTTAACGCACCCAAACAGTGCCCGAAATGCGGGCGCAAACACAAACTCGACACCGAGCCTCCCGCCAACCGGCGGATTACGCTCCGGGGAGTAAATTGAACCGTCCAGTTTCTCCCTTTTTTTATTTAATAAACTCTTTATTACAATTTATTATATATAAAAAGGTAACTTGGTTTCTTTTTCTTATTAAGCAAAACTTTAGTCTCTTTAAAACCAGTTGCATTTTTTAACGGAAACAAATGAGATACAATTTTTGCTCCGGCTGAAAGTTCATCAGTTAATTTTTTTTCAATAATTGAAAGCCCCTCCGGTGTTAAAAAGCACATAACAATATTGATCCCATTCAGGGGATATTGGGTAAAATCACCCTTAACAAATTTTATTTTCTTTTTATTTTGAAATAGCAATTTTAATCGGGAGATTAAATACAAAATCGGCGATTTTTCAATCCCGATTACTTCCCCGTCATGCTTTTTGGCAACGGCGAACACTATCCTTCCGGTACCGCTCCCTATATCGATAATCCGATCTCCATTTTTTATCCCGGCTGCTTCAATCATTTTTCTAATTGTCTTCCGGTTTGTCGGAACGTAGGGAACAGGATTTTTAAAACTCTGCATTACATAGCCCATATAAAAAACCATTCCGATTGCCACCAGCAATAAAGCAAATTGAATAAATACTAAAATATTGTAAATCATGGAAGTATTATAACACTTTCCCTGACCATTGACGAAAAATATATTTTCCGATAGGATACGTTAAGTATGCTTATGCCGCCTTCGTCTAGTGGTTAGGACATTAGGTTTTCATCCTGAAAACAGGGGTTCAATTCCCCTAGGCGGTACCACAAATATTTTATAAGCTAGTAATATTTCTACCGCGATTCGCTATATTAAAACTAGGAATTGAAGGGTTGAAGCGAGACAAACCTGTACCGAATGGTACAGGA
>Ga0172379_10000960_pt1 | contig 63652 bp, 66 predicted proteins | sample GrowelOW334metaG_FD_119756 | JGI IMG/M metagenome (GOLD analysis project Ga0172379, IMG submission 119756) | Groundwater microbial communities from an aquifer near a municipal landfill in Southern Ontario, Canada - Groundwater well OW334 metaG | ecosystem: Environmental > Aquatic > Deep... | reverse complement strand
GCAGAAGCGAGTCAACACTGAGTAAAACGAAGTGGCAGACGAGCGTCGACGAGCTGCCGGTGGCAGGTCGTCGCTGCCCAGGACGAGTCCCCGCAGGGGACGAGATAATCCCTCTAGCCACCCCCTTAATAAAATCATTTTACCAAACTAAAAACCCACCAAGAGCGCAGCCACCGGGTAAGGTGAAAAAACTAATTCTCCTGCCAGCTTGATTGGCTTAGATTGTATGAAATCAAAATGTCGGCGATGCGGTCGTAAATCGCGTCAAGATCATCACCCTGCGGAGCGAAGAAATACATCGGTACCCCATCAATCGTCGAGGCGACTGATCGGAGAAATCCTGGATTGACGCCGCCACCGAGACCAATGCTAAAAATCAGCACCCCGTTTGCCTTGGCGGCAGCGGCTTTAGTGAGCGCGTACTGTTCACCACAGGTATCATTTGGCCGAGAGCAAGTCGGGGGTAGCGGGAGGGGTCTCCAATTTGCCCGGCCGTCAGTCAATAAAATTTCCACCCGCGTTATAGTATCATCGGGCGGGTCGGGTTCGGCCAGCAGCAGCTGACCGGCCTGCTCAATCGGATCACCAATATTGGTATAGTAAGCTTCAGGATTGATCGCGCTAATTGCATTTTTTACTGTTGGGTAGTCCACGGAAAGCTGCTGATTAACCGTCACCCCCTCATGGTAGGAAATCACGCCAATTTTATCATAATTACTATCAAGACGGTCAACAAATCCCTTGGCAGCCTCTCGCGCTGGTTCAATCGGCGGCGGTCCCCAGGAACCATTGTTTTCTATACATTCAGCTTCAGTATCATATTGCGTGGGCGTGCAACGATAATTCATGCTACCTGATTTATCAATAAGGTGAAAAATGGCCGAATGTTTCCTGTCAGCAGCTGGTCCGGCATCCGAATATTCTGCGGCGATACTGCGAACCGCCGTTTGGTCGGTACCGACGCTGACCAGGCGGCCAGAAGTCCCCACCTGCTCTGGAATGACGGTACAGCTTGAGTGTCCAACTGTAAAATTAGTACCTGAATAGGCCGCATTTGTCCGCAATTGCAGATAACCATCTTCCAGGCAACTCTGCGCGGCGTAGAACGCCTGCTCGCTCACGATGTCATTCCTGGTCATTACCTCCTCTTTCATCGCGGCGACGTGGTCAGAAAAAGCGAGCAATAAGAGTACCATGGTTGTTACGAAAACCACAATAATGGTTAAACTGCCACGCTCATTTGTATTTAAAAAACTTTTCATATATATTAAAGTTGGCGAAAAGATATTGTCGAGCTTATTTCAGCATTCCGGGCGCCATTACGGCAGCGCAGGCTGACCTGTACCGCAGAAGAAATCTCACGGAAAGACAGCTGTTCCAGAATAACTCCCGGCGGAGTGGCCGGTTGCAGGTTTTCGGGCTGTGGTGGCGTCTCCAATGACTGGCCGGTGTAGAGCTGGTTGTCCAGCTCGCTATAAGTCGTGACGATTGGCTTGGTCAAATCGGCAAAATTAGTTGAATAAATATCCAGCGTCTTGCCATCGGCCGAGATATCAACTCTATAGGCGTTTCTTATGCTATAGGTCATTTTGTCGACAGCCACGCGCGCGGCCTGCTGGGCGGTATTCTGCTGTATCCTCTGCAGTCGCTGCTTTGACACGTTGGCCATGAGCGTCATCATAGTCAGCACTACCACCGAAGAAATGCCGAGATATATCAGCAGCTCCATGAGCGTTACGCCGCGCTGGTTGTTTGTTGGTTTAAACATGCTAATTACCCTTCCAATTAGTAATAAATCCTTCGAGCTGCACGTCGCGGTTTGCCCCGCGCTCAAGCCACGTTACGGTCACGACCAGCCGTCGCACATTCGGATCGGGCTCGCCGCTCAAGCCCAATTGACCGTCAGCTCCGCGGTAGGCTGTCTTGACCTCTACTGTCCGGAAAAAACCGTCAGCGAACTCTTCGCCTGTCGGGCTGACGTCCGGCTGCAGCTGAAATAAGTTGTCTTGTTCAATGATCGTGTACTTGCCATCGCCAAGGCCGCTGATGCTCGCCCAACTTTGCTGTTTTGCGGCAAAAACCTGCTCCATTGATTCTTTGGCAAGCGACAAACCTCGGGCGTCATGGCGGGCAACGGTCGTCAGGCGGTTGTTAACCCCGACTAACGAACCAATGGCCAGCGAAAATATGACAGCCATAGAAATGCTGACAAGTACTTCAATAATTAAACTACCGCGCTGATTATGTCTAGTCATATTGATTTTAGGGTAATTATACCGGGGCTGTTTATCTCAATGCGTTTGACTGCCTGGCCGTTGTAGTAAACCTCAAGATTGGCCGGAGCACCCAGCGGTGTTCCGGTCAGTTTAGAAAATCTTATTTCTGCCGGATCCATGGTGCAGCTGAACCCTGAGCGCATTGGTATGATTGTTTGATCAAGTAAGGGTTGCGTTTCAGTATAAGAAAAACTGGTCGGTATGCCACTATCGCAGCGCAGGCCCCAGCCACGACCGGCATGGGAAGTCATCGCCCAATTTTGGATTTCACGGACAGCGCCGGCCATTTCCTCACCGGCACGCGTGGCAGCGGTGCGCGTTTGCGACTGCGCCAGCGATACCCAGCCATACGCCGCGAGCGCGGCAACGATGCCGACCACTAAGAGTACCTCCATGAGCGTAAATCCAGAATTTTTTATTCGATAATGTTGGCGAAATTCCATAAGGGATATATTATTGCTAAAGCTACTCCACCTACAACTACCGCGGTTCCCAGCAGCATAATAGGCTCGATCAGCGTCGAAACGTTGGTTGACCAATGCTGGACGTCCTCGTCGTAGTACTTGGCGGCATGGCTGAACATATCATCAAGATTTCCGGTCTCTTCACCGGTCATGACCATTTTAGAGAAGAGCGGTAGAAAAAGGGTGGGCTTTCCTTTTAAAATCTGCGAAATAGTCACGCCCCGTCGGACGAACGGCACCGCCTCCCGGAAAACCTGCTGGTAGACAAGGTTACTGACCGTCCCGCTCGTCAGGACTAAACTTTCGTCGACTGAAACGCCCGATTTCGTCAGCATGTGAAGAGAACGGGCGGCCATCGCTAAATTCACTTTTTTTATAATTTCACCAAAAATCGGTAAACGAAGCATAAGGCGATGCACGAACAGACGGAATTTCTTTGACCGGGAGAGCCAAGCGCGCAAACAGACGACCAGCAGCAGCAAGGCAGCGGCGACATACACTCCATTCGAGGCGAGAAACATACTTACATTAACTAAAATCCTCGTGTAAATGGGCAGCGGAGCGCCTGCGTCAACATATATTTGAGAAATTTTTGGTATGACAAAAATCATCATGATGATAACTATACCCACCATAGTGCAGATGATGAGCGTCGGATATACGAGCGCATTGCGAATTTTCCTGAGCATACGGAAGTCCCCTTCCTGCTGCTGTACCAGGAAACTAAGCGTTTCAATGAGCTTTCCGCTATGCTCCCCCAGACGGATCATGGCTACCGCGGCCTGCGGAAACAGCTTCGGATAACGATTGAGCGCATCGGAGAGCGGCTGTCCGGCTAAAACGGACTTTTCCGCTTCAGCAATAACCCGCTTCATATAGGGATTAGCGCTCTGCTCACGCGAGGAAGCCAGGGCTTCGTTGAGGTTCAGCCCGGCGCGCATCATCGTCATCAGGTTTCGGTAAAAAATTATTTTATCAATGCGTGAAATATGTCTAAAAATTTTCCGCCACCGGCTGTATTGCACGCGGACACGCGCGAGTGTTACAACAGAAATTCCTTCCCGTTGCAGCTGTTTGTTTGCTTGGCGCTTGAACCAGCATCTTATATTGCCCCGGTGGATGACGTTATCGCTATCGATTACGGAGTATTCATAATTTGCCATAGATTTTTTATAAAAAATAATTAATATTTACAAAATTACCCGGCTTATTTCTTCTGGAGTAGTGATCCCTTCTCGAACTTTCGTCGCTCCATCATCGACTAACATCGGTGCGTTATTGGCGCGGCTGATCTCGGAAGTTTGAGCGCGATTGACTATTAATTCATGCAGGTGGTCGTCAACTTTTATTATTTCAAAAATTCCGGTGCGCCCGAAATAGCCTGTCTGCAAACATTTCTTACAGCCAGTGCCGCTCGTGATGACGCGGGTACCTTGACTCGGCCAACGCTGGCTTAACCAATCGGGAACTTTTTCAATAGTGTGGGTTTGCTGGCATTCCGGACAAACGCGCCGGACGAGGCGCTGTCCGATAATTGTCCTCAATGTTGAAGCAATGAGGTAGGGTTCAATGCCCATATCAAGCAGTCGCGGAATGGCAGCGGCGGCGCTATTCGTATGTAGTGAAGAAAGTACGAGATGTCCGGTCAGCGCGGCATTGATGGCAATGCTGGCTGTCTCCCGGTCGCGAATCTCACCAACCATGATTATATCCGGATCCTGTCGCAGGATGGAGCGTAAACCGTTGGCAAAAGACAGATCAGCTAAGGCATTTACCTGCGTTTGATTGGCGCCGCGAAGATGATACTCAATCGGATCCTCAATAGTGGCAATATTCACTTTCTGTTTTTCAATGGCTTTGATAAGCGCGTAGAGTGTCGTTGTCTTGCCGGAACCCGTCGGGCCGGTAACGAGGATTAAGCCATTGGAATATTTCAGAGATTCATTGCATGACTGCCGGTGTGCGGCATTCAAACCAAGCGAGTCGAGTGAAAGTTCTTCATTGTCCGTATCAAGGAATCGGAGCGCCGCTTTCTGGCCATACAGCGTGGGCAAGATTGAGAGACGGACCGCGGTCTTGTATCCCGCTTCCGTAAAAGTAAAGCGGCCATCCTGTGGCCGGAGGTGTTCATCAAGCCGTAAACGGGCGAGGATTTTTAATCGCGCTAAAATTGGAGCTAATAATTCCTTTGGCAAGCTGAAAAAATCATGGAGCAGACCGTCAACCCGGAAACGAACTGACACTTTGTCCTCGCGCGGCTCGAGATGCAGATCACTCGCCAGGCTGCGTAATCCAAAAATAATTAAATGATTGGCCAAAGCAATAATCGGTACTTCCTGCGCCATGGTCACGGAATCATGAGTCACCTTCTTGGCGCTTTCAATCAGCTGCTCAATATGCTGTTGGCTGTCAGCGGCGGAGGTATTAAAAGTCACATCAAGCATCTGCCTGATCGCTTGTTTTTGGGCGAGGTAAGGCGCCACTTGCTTGCCTGTTTTTTGGACGATAAAACTGACCAGCTCATGATCGTCCGGATTTGACATGGCAACATACAATTCTTCTTTATCCTCATAAAATGGAATAACAAGATGCTCAAGGCAGACCGAAGCAGGGAGCCGCTGCACGGCCGACTGGCTGATTTTTGTCTGGACAAGATCAATGACCGGCAGGAGGTGTGTCTTCCGGAGCAGTGGGATAAGGCGTCCGCCCGGCGCGATACCGCGCTCAACACAAAAATCAAGTATATTACCCTGATTTTGCCGCTCGAAGTCCTTCAAATCGCGGAGGTGTTCCTTGGTCAGCAAACCTTCTTTTTTTAATACATCAAATACTTGCTTGCGAAGCATAATTAATATAAATATTACTTTGTAAATAACCCGAAAGCATATCATTTTTTGATATTTTGTCAAGGGGAAAAAGTGTGCATTTTTAATATTTAGCTAATATTAGCTAGATTATATCTAAAATATTAGTAATTTAAGGATTATTAATATAACTGAATACTTCTTACTGCATAACATCCAATAGCTTATGCGCGCCTCCTTTACATTAGTTATTAAAACTAAAATAAAATACTTCAATGATAATAGTTCTCTAAAATAAAAGAAGTCTGTCCCAACAGGGGACGAGAATAATCCCTGCCCCGTCGAATGACGGGGCCTCTAGCCACCCCAGAACAGCCCATTTAAACAGTAAGTGGTTTGTTTTGGCATCATAATAAACTGCCAGCCGCCCATTTCGTTTCTCAGATCAATGCGCTGTTTTTTACTAAAAAATGATATAATGCATTCACGGGTAATTAGCCTTTTATATTAATAATTGATGCGTAAAATTGTACCCATAATTATCGTCGTAATTCTCCTCCTGGCCGGCGCTTTTTTTTGGCGAGAACAAATTGAGCGCCAGGAAAAATATTCGGCGGATGCCATAGCCAATCCGCCGCAATTTAGCGTACACTATTCTTTTTATTTTCCATCATTAATGTCTATATCGCAAACTACTGATCATGGCAACCCGACGAGCGAAATTAATAAAGATATGCGCGGCATTAAGGATATGGGTTTTGAAGGTGTGAAGATGTCTTTTACTTTTAAAAATGATAATACACTCGTTGTCTCGGCTGCCGGTATAGCGGTTAATAAAGGCTTAAAACCCATCGGCCTCCTGGCCGGCCATACTGCCAAGCCCAAAAACCGGGCGTTTGATAATGAAGAAATAGAATTATGGAAAAGCTTCGTACGGACAACCGTGAGTGACACGAAAAACAATATCTACTACTGGGAAATATGGAACGAGCCGACGATGGTTGAATTATTCCGCTACGGTACCCCGCAGGAATTCGTAGATTTGCTGAAAATCACGACTCCAATCATCAGGGCCGAAAATCCGCAGGCAAAGATAATCGTCACCCTGGATGAAGGTGATCGGGAGGCGGCTGATTTCACCAACCAGGCGCTTGAACTGGGTGCCGGCGATTATTTTGATATTTTAAGCTTCCATCCATATGCCAGCGTGCCCTATATCATCCCGGAAGTCTTCCTGCAGAAAGTGGCGATGCAAAAAACGCTGGCGGAAAAATACGGCAACCGCTGGCCGCTCTGGATCACGGAAATCGGCCAGCCGGTCAGCCAGGTGGGTGAAGAGGAGCAGGCGAACCTGGCCAAGTTGGTATTTGAAACGGCACGGAAAGAAAAAATTCCCGTCACCTGGCTTGGCTATACTGACCAGCAGCTGCCGGCCGGCACTAAAATCGGTGACGGTACCGGCTGGGGAATAATCGACGAAAACGGCCGTCCGAGAAAATGCTACGAAGCCATCAAGAACATCCTGAAAAGTCCCTAATAAACAAATTGAAATTAATCCCTTAATCAAGCCTTAATCTGGCTTTGTTATGATTTACAAACTAAGAGCAATATACTGAGTTACGATCAATTTTTCTTTAATAATACAATTAGAGACTGCGGACTAATGAAAGGTGCGCAGAAAAAGAAAGGTAAAAAATATGAAAAATATGATAATAATATGGATAATAATCGGCGTTATCGTAGTGGGAGGCGGAATTTATTTAGTGGCGCACTCAATGAATAAAAATTTAAATACTAATACTAATACGAATACCGCTGTAGTCAACCAAAATACAAATGCAAATTCTGCAAATCGAAATACTAATAGCAATTCTAATGGCAATACCAACACCGCTTTGAAGAGCTCTGTTTCCATCTCCAACTTCGCTTTCGTGCCGGTCAATCTGACGATTAAGGAAGGCACAACTGTTACTTTTACCAATAATGATTCTGTAGCGCATACAGTCGTCGGCGATAACTTCACGAGCGGCAACATCGCTCCGGGCGCCTCCTACTCCCATACTTTCAGTTCTACCGGAGTCTTCAGCTACCACTGCTCAATCCACCCGAGCATGACTGGCACAATTACGGTGCAGTCATAGCAGTTGTCTGGACAACCAGGAAAAATAATTTATGTAAAACCTTTTTAAATAACGAGAAAACGCTCCTGCTGCAGTGGGAGTGTTTTTTTATATTTATTCTATTTAACCAATTTCCAGCTCCGAAAGCAACACATAATGATCAGACATGATCGGCTCAAAAATAATTTTTTTCTCCTTCACCTCGACAGGAAAATTGGCAAAAATCATATCCGGCAGCCGGTTTGAGCTGTCAATTTTATTGAAGCGCGACTGGCGGTAGATATTATGGCCGTCCTCAATAATTTTCTGGAGATGTGAAACTATATAAAAACCTTCCGGCATTTTCAGGGACTCATAATCAACATTAAAATCCCCGAGCAGTATAGTCGGCCGGGAATCCAGCATGCGGATCAGCTGGTTCAGCTGATCAGATTGGTTTTTTGACTGTGTTTTTGTGGAAGAGTAAAAAACATGGGTATTAACCAGCTGGATGTTTTTATCATTTAATTTCGCCTGGCTTACCAGCACCCCTTTTCTCGCAGGAAATTCCTTGTGGAAAAAATCACCTTGATAAGGTATATATGTAACATCAGTTAATGGCAGGCGGGAAATAAAAGCCAGCCCGGAAGGATTGAAATAGTTAAATTTTGCCAATACCTCGTAACCCGGCAGGCGTTTGCGAAGATATTTTATATCATAATAAAGCCATACTTCCTGCAGTGCCAGAATATCAATTTTCCATTCTTTAATGCTGGAAATCAAATAATTCAGGCGTTTGCGTTTGTTCACCGAGAGAGGCCAGGGCAGGCCCCAGAAATTGAATGTTGCGATGCGTAATTTCATTAATTTCAAAAAGTATATCTGTCATTGTACCTCAAAATCAGCGCTAATTTCAAGCGGTTCATGTTGACAAAATCAACAAAATCATTTAATATCTATTGTTATTCTAAAAAGGAGAAGCTTCTCTTGGATTCAGAAAAACCAATTGGCACCTTTAGGTGCGTAGTATGCCAAAGCTTATGGGATGGCTCACAGTTGATGGCCAGCAGCCGGAGTTATGGGTTTAGATGCGGAAATCCATTCTGCGGTGCCTGCGTCAGAAAAATCAGTGATAAGCCCAAGGCAGAATACGAAAAAGATCTCAAGTAAGGCGAACCATGCACTCATTGGCTCGCCTTCTTTCAATACCTTAAAAATTATTAATAAAAAAGCTTCTCCTAACTCACAGGCAATATTTTAATCATCAACCTTTGAAATGTATATTAACTATGATATGATTATCCAATGGACAACGTCAAACAAATTGTAAAAGAAAAATATTCCAACATCGCCTCAGCGCCAAAAAACGCCTGCGGCTGCTCCTGCTCAAATAAAAAAGTTTCCCGGGAAATCGGCTATACTGCCGAACAGCTGAAACAGGTCGGCGAAGCTGATCTGGGGCTGGGCTGCGGCAATCCCACCGCTTTCAGCAATATCAAGCCGGGCGACACCGTGGTTGACCTCGGCAGCGGCGCCGGTATAGATTGCTTTCTGGCGGCGAAAAAAACCGGCCCGCAAGGCAAAGTCATCGGCATAGATTTTACAGAAGAAATGATTGTTAAAGCAAAAACCAACGCGCTGAAAGGAGGCTTCAGTAATGTTGATTTTCTTTTGGTTGATATTGAGAGTCTGCCGCTAAAAAACGACTCCATTAACGTGATAATCTCCAACTGCGTCATCAACCTGGCTCCGGATAAATACAAAGTCTTTAATGAAGCATACCGGGTTCTGAAGCCCGGCGGTAAAATGTACGTGTCTGACATTGTTCTGCTGGCGCCTTTGTCTGCCGAGCAAAAAAACGATAAAGATTTGCTCGCCGGGTGCGTGGCTGGCGCGCTATTGAAAGACGAGTATATTGAACTGGCAAAAAAAGTGGGCTTCAAAACCAGCGTTCTCTCGGAAAATAAGGGCATTAGCAAACAGCAGTACCAAGGCATTCCGCTGGAAAGCCTGCTATTACAGGCAACAAAACCGTAAAACTGATCCAATGCCGTCAAAACTGCCTGATGGAATTTTTATTTTTATTCGGGAGAGGCGGATTGACAAAAAATATGTTTTGATATATATTTATATATTCAAATTTTCTAATGGAGGAATGCATGTACGTTAACGTTGTACCAAACGCTCTGCTGATCGCAGTACAGCAAGGTCTGCAGGATATCATTATCTTGCGGCTGGGACTGGCAAGCAATTATGTTGAGGAGGCACATGGACACCTCGCAGCAGTCAAACTGGGCATCTGCGATCCCGAAATCGGTCGGTGGTTTGCGGACAAGGCCTTGGAGCGAGCTATTGAGTGCCTCTCCTGAGTGGCTAAAAGCCGCTTCTCTGAAAAACCTGCCGTTGGACGGGATATCCAACGGCTCTTTTATTAATACTTTTTTATCAAATTTTGAAATACTAACAAACAAAAATACCCGCCTAACGGCGGGTATTTGTATTTTCTAAATACGTGAGTATTTATGCTTTGCTGACTTTGACAGCAGCCGGACCTTTTGGGGTGTCCGATACTTCAAAGGTAACTGCATCGCCCTCTTGAAGCTGATCAAAGCTTGTTCCCACCAGTTCATTGGCGTGGAAAAACAAGTCTTTGCTCTGTCCTTCTGAGGAAATAAAGCCGAAGTTTTTGTCAGTCAGCTTTTTGATAGTTCCTTGCATTTGTGTAGAAATAAAATTGAATTAGCTCGATATAGTAACTTTGAAATTCGACTTTATTTCTATACTTACTATACGCGTTGAACAGACTGGCCAAAAACTTGAAACCAAATTATCGGCGAATACTGTTCGATAGGTATAGTATCATTTAACCACAATTCTGTCAAGCGAATTTTAATGTTTTTAAAATATCTAAATTTTCAGTCAACAATGGGTGATTATTATTTTCAGGATTTTTTGTTATACTATTGGTATGAAATATGATTTAATCGTTATAGGCGGGGGGCCGGCTGGCCTGATGGCAGCCGGACATGCGGCGGAAAATGGCGCGGCTGTCTTGTTATTGGAGAAAAGGAACAGGCTGGGCATCAAACTTTCAATTACGGGCCAGGGTAGATGCAATATTACCAACGCTGAGTTTGACGACCGCAAGTTGATCAAGAAATACGGCCAGAACGGAAAATTTCTTTTTCCTATATTCCATAAATTCGGTCCGCAGGAAATTATTAATTTTTTTGAAGAAAGAAATATCAAAACTAAAATTGAAAGGGGCAACCGCGTTTTTCCGGTCAGCGACAGATCTGATAGCGTAATAAAAGCCCTGGTAAAATATTTACGGGAAAATAACGTCACCATTAAAACCAGCGCCGCGGTTAAATCAATAGTGTTGGAAAATAAAAAAATCACCAAGGTAGTCCTGCAAAATGGTGAAGAATTCATAGCCGAAAAGTATGCTATCTGCACCGGCGGCCAGGCCTACCCGCAGACCGGCTCAACTGGTGACGCCTATGCCTGGCTGAAAAAAATGGGCCATAAAATAATAACGCCGGAACAGGCACTGGTGCCGGTAATAGTCGGGGAACGCTGGGTAAAACTGCTGGAGGGCTTGAGTCTGAAAAATGTGGTGATCAGCGTTTATCAAAAAGGGAGAAAAATCGTTTCTGAATTCGGCGAAGCTATTTTTACCGACAACGGCCTGAGCGGCCCGATTGTAATAGACATGAGCAAAAAGATCGGCCAGCTCTTAAAAAATGGCGAAGTAGAATTGCAAATTGACTATAAACCGGCTCTGAGCTTTGTCGAGCTGGACCAGAGAGTGCAAAAAGACTTCAGTGAATTACATAATAAACAATTTAAAAACAGCCTGCAGGCGTTATTACCGAGACTACTGATCCCGGTCATTATAAATTTGTCAAAAATAAACCCGGATAAAAAAGTCAGTGCCATAACCAGGGAAGAAAGAAAAACATTGGTGCATTTATTGAAAAATTTCAAACTGCGGGTAAAAGCGCTGGCGGGGTTTGACCGGGCGATCGTCACCTCGGGCGGGGTGGACCTGAGAGAAATAGACCCCCGGACCATGCAGTCAAAAATTATTGCCAATCTTTATCTGGCCGGCGAGGTCATTGATATAGACGGGCCAACCGGAGGATATAATCTGCAGGTCTGCTGGAGCACCGGCTATTGTGTTGGTGATAATTTCAAATAACGACATTGCTAAGAATAAAAAAAGACCGCCAGTGGAAACTTCCACCGGCGGCTGTGAATATCACTTAATACCCGCGCACTTTCTTTACTTCGTCAGAAAAGTTTTTTGTGGCAACCATCGTTCGACGGAATAAATCAGCCCAGGCATGCTCAATATGCGCTAATAAATATTCCGAGGGGAAAATCCCGAGATAAACCCGCGCTCGGTTCTCGGTAACAATCCTAGTGTCAACGCAGGAAATCAGCGGATGGCTATTTAAACCATCTACGTGCCCGCCGTACTGAACATACGCCTTACCAGCTAACCCAACGTTCTTCTCGTATGAGCCAGCTAGGCCGTGATCAACCCCCAGCTGAAAATCATTCAGCCATTTGCCATCCGAAACAACGCCGCTGAATTTCAAAACACATTCTGAGCAGGCGCATACGACCTGAATGTCGTCATCACCCTGCGCTATCAGCTGGACATTAATCGTCCCCTGGCAGGGAACATTGTGGACGATTGGCAATGTTTGGGCCTGATAGCTAGTGTTGCCCAGATTAACCCACTTGGTCGTAACAGTGGCCGGAGCATAGTGCCTTCCGAAAATGTAATCTAATCTGAATTTGTCTCTTGGAACCTCCAGAGTTAGCTCAGCATTTTCTGCCAATACCACCGGGATGATAATATTTGCAGTACATCCTTTCGGTACACGCAACATAGGTGGCAACTTAGCCATCCACAACGATGGGAAGTCTTTAAAATGTTCAGGCAAAAGCATATGGTATCCTCCTTGCCCTGCGCTCAGCCATCAGACGGGCCGCTCAGTCAGCAAATTACAGGTGTGATATATTGCCCTCCTACCTCCAAAAAACAGCAGATGGGCATTGTCTAAAGTGCAAAAAATGATTAATCAACATTATCAGATTTTACACGTTATTGTCAATGCAAATTAGTCCGTAAATTAAGGCTTTCATAGATTTCTTCAATTGACACGAGCAAATTTAATTGCTATATTGTAGTAATAGAATCAATAATAATTAACTTTAACTTTATGCCTGAAAGAGAAACTGGCCAAATTCCCGAACAAGAAAGTGCCCTCAATATAAAAGAGATCAGCAATGATCTAAAAGAAGCCAAACAGCAACTAAGAGAATGCATGGTCATCGACATTAATCCCCCTAAAAATGACCCAGGTTTTATGCGTGAGAGGGCGGCACACAACCAGAATATTGCTGATTTAACTGAGGACATAAATAGAGAAGGGAAAATCCCTGAGTATTTGAATAAAGCGTATCAACAAGTTCAAAAAAAACACGCTAACCTGATGAAACGGGCGGGCCTTGAACTTGCAGCGTAAACTCGAAAGCTATTGCCAATTAATATAACTAAATCCGCGAACAAACGCGTTCGTGGGTTTTTTGCGAAATAAAAAATTACGAAACTGCTCCTTACAGTATCGCTTGAATATTTTACTATTTCACAAAACCGTAAATAACCAGGGCAATGCCGGCGATCATGGCAATAATGCCGATTACGGTCATCAACATCGCTGATCGCGCTTTAGCGCGTTCAATCTGCGCTTCGGTTTTGTAGCTGATGACGAAATCACCTGCTCCTTTTTCTATTTGCAATCCGGCGGCGCTCGGCACTACGCTGCCGAATACATAGGCATGCGAACCGACCATCAGCGCTTTTTCGCGGACCCGCGTATTGGTGCTGGTCAGCATGCTTAGTACGGTTTTAAAAATCGGATTATCGGTGGCTTCGCCCTGCCGCACCAGATGCGTACCGAAATCCTGCAAATCTAATGAAGCGCGGTCGGGATTTACCATTATGCTTCCGCTGGCATCCTGGACAATAAACGGCACGGCCTGTTTGTCGCTAGAAATATTCCGCCAATGCGTTGTCGGGACGCCCCGTGAATTTGCCCTGCGCTCTTCCTGCTCAACCGAATATTCATAGGCCACGCAATTCTGCCTGGAGTACGGCGTTTGCAGCGGCGAGGAACAGGCAACATTACCCTCAATCTCCACCTGAGTGTTCTCCGCAGACTGGTTGATGGGGATGACTTTTGTCTGTTGCATCGCTAATCCAGTTTTTCTCTGGCGGGATCCGACAAATAAAAATATTCCGCCAAGAACGACTCCTATCATTCCTCCAATTAACATAGATATTTTTGATCAAAAAATTAATATGTACTCTCTCATATCAGTATAATTCAGTTATACAAAAAAGTCATCTGCAATATATTTGCATTAAATATAAAATAGTATTGACGCAAATTTGAAATTAGTTTAACATTAAAAAAACAATAGTCAAACAAAAAGGAGGAATTGTGGGGACGCATTTGTCCAGAAGAAAACGAGGACGGGGAGAAATCCCAATACTTGATTTCGCGGAATTATCCGAGGTATTCCTGATCCAATGCATTGTCAGCGTTCTGACGAAATTCAAGCTTGCCAAAGATGCCTGGGAAAAACTGCCTGCAGAAAGAAGGGCTGAACTGATTCAGGGCGCCTCTGAAAAATGGGAAATGATTTCTGGCGAAGAAAAAAAGAGGTACTACAGTATAATCTCCCGCAAAGACTATCAGCACAGATACTACCTGGCCCACCGGGAAAAAGCCCAGGAGTACCAGCGCCAATACAACCTGCTGCATAAGAAAAAAGGAGGCGGATTCCTGCCAAGAGGGAAAGCCAAACTGCAAGCTGATCCTCCACCACCAGATGGAGCAATCACAATTCGCGGCTTTCAATCTTCCGTCAATACTGAACGCACCTTAAGTCAAATCCTTAAAGAAGAACGTGTATTCACTAAGTAATCCAATCGCGAGCGGCGGTTGGATTTTTTTATTAGAGACGGTAATTTCCATCATCCTCCGCAGGTGCTGATTATCAGATTTTCTGATACAATTAACCTGCGGCTAATAACTGACCAAATCTAAGCTATATTTAATAATTAATATCCATTGTATGACTATAGATTTCGTTGATGATATAGTAGACGAAGACGGGTTATTGAACTATTTTTCTTACGGTGAAAAAATGGAAAAATTCTACCCGCTGATGAAAAAAGCAAAAGAAACCCACATACCGCAAAGGATGGAAATGAAAATAAAAGGACGCACCTACGAATTTGTAGTGGACAAGGACGGCACGGCCAGCCTGCGCAAGAAACCAATAAAAAGCGGCTGGTTTTAAAAAAAGCCAGCGGAAAAGATTTCCGCTGGGGTTAGCTTGCTCGCTCATGCTGTAAAGACACGTATTCTTGAAAAACATCCACTGGGGCAAAAAATTCTGCCTTTATCACCCTGACCGCCCTGGATAAGTTGCCATTTTCTGCCAATATGCCGGGTTCAAAGCTAAATAGCAATTGAAAAGACTCCATCTGCAGCAACGAAAAATGCTCATAAAAATACCCTAAAGCCGGCCTCAATCCCTCAAGCTCCTTTTTCCACCCTTTTAATCTTTTGACTACTTCCCAGGGGAAAGCGTTGAAAAACAAATTATGGTAAGCCCCATGGCGCTCCTGCGAAATTTGTCTGCGACCGCTGCGCTTCAAAAATCTCGCTCTATTTAGCGCTCTAATCCGGCTTTTTGGCAAAGTATGATGACTGTTAGTGCGTAAAACTCCGGTTGCGTGGTCGTCTCCATCATCTGAGCCTGACATAATCCCTCCTAATGTCAAAAGGACGTTCCTCTACCTTAATTATAATAAAAAAATCGCCTTTAGCAAAGCTTATTTAATAACTTATTCTGACCATATCTGACGCTTGACATTTGCCCCAATTTAATCTAGTATTAGTAGTTATCAAAATATCAACTATTTTAATTTAATGAATAACAAATATCACATCAGCCAACCGATAGAAGAGCTTCTGCAGGTTTTTAAGGACCAGCGGAACGTGGAGTCATTGGCGTCCAGCAAGGAAGAACCAAGGGTAAAAATACATGAAGCAGTCGGAAAAGTTGCATATATTTATGAAAAAGTGCGCAATGCCGTGGACTACCAGGAAGAGCACCTGATCAGAAAAAACGCCATCGCCCGCATGCTCAAACGCCGGATTATGACCAAAGAGCGTGGGAGCGTCATCGCCGAACCTTTGATACGCGAATTGATCCGCGCCGGCTACCTGAAAAACAATTTTTTTCTGGAAAAACGGATCCCGGATATTGAAAAAATTATTGGCAAATATATCTCCCTGATTACGCAGACTGTCGGCCATTACCAGGTGCTGCATCAGCAAAAGAAAAATAAGACTTTCAACTGGATCATCTCGGCGGCTTCTTACGAGATTGAAGAGTACCTCTCGCCTTCTATCAAGGAGGATGCTTTGGTTGAATGCATGTATAAAATCATCCGCCCGAATCTTGGCCTGGCCGCGGAAATCCCCAATGATGAAGACCGCGATATTCAAATTTATATCGCCATCCACCGGGCCCTGATAAAATCGGATAAGGCGATGCTGCGCTACCATCTGATTTATTATTACGCTCCCGAATGGAGATTCATGGAGTCGGCGGAAATTCCCGCTTTTGCCCAGCAGCTGCCGGCGCTGATCACGCGCATTGAACAGCAGATCAGCAATAAAATGTCCGACCGGCTATTCCGCTATGTGAAAAAATTCGCCCCGCTTTTTTCCATTATCAAAGACGTCTTGAACCAGAATCCCGATAATTTGCCGGCTCTATTGCAGGATCCGCTGCAACTGGAAAAAACCATCCGGCAGGCCTGCCAGCTCCGATATCTCCAGGCCAGCAGCAAACTGACCAGAGGCGTGATTCGCAGTATTATTTATATTTTCCTGACAAAAACACTGATGGCTTTTATCTTTGAATTGCCCTATGAAACCATCGTCCTGAAGCAGGTAAAAATATTGCCCCTGGCCATAAACGTGATTTTTCATCCATTTTTAATGTTTATAATCGCCACCTCAATCCGTATCCCGGCGGAAAAAAATACCAGCAAAATTATCCAGGGGATCTATGAGATAGTTTATGACCCGGCGGAAAAAGAAATATTGAAGAAAAGGGAAGAAACCTTCAAGACCAGCCCGGTGCTGAATGTCATCTTTACCCTGCTGTATTTCATTACTTTCATTATAACTTTTGGCGGCATCATCTGGCTGCTGCATACTCTGAAATTCAGCATTGTCAGCGGATTCCTTTTCGTCTTTTTCCTTTCTGTCATCAGTTTCTTCGGGCTGCATCTGAGAAACACCGCCAAAGAGCTGGTGGTGGTCAGCAAACGCGAAAATTTCTTTATGGTTATTTTTGATTTTTTTACCTTGCCCGTCGTCAGAGTCGGACGCTGGATTGCCGGCAAGACTTCAAAAGTAAATGTCTTTATGTTCGTTATGGACTTCATCATTGAAGCGCCATTCAAAGTGCTGATTGAGACTATTGAAGACTGGATTGCCTTCCAACGCCAGAAAAAAGAAGAGACATTATAATTTTTTCCAATAAAAAATGCCCCTGTACCCAGGAGCATTTTTAGTTTAGTAATATTATCTGCTGACGCTGATGGTCACGCTCAATTCCGGATCGCAGGCAGCGACAGTCACACGCCCGTTACCAGCGTCTTTTGTCACGTAATAATCAGTATTGCCATCATCACCTGTGGCGGGATCAAAGGGGATAGCGGTCAAATAATCCGGAACAACCAGGGTATCTAAATCAAAACAGGCTGCCTCAGTCGTTACTGGTCCAGGGACTGGAGTAGGTAGCGTATCGCCGCAGGTGCTATCACAGCCAGAACCGTCGGTTCCCAAGACCCTGTTATTCCCGTCGATTCCTGCCGGCACTACGCCGTTATTGTCCACTGCGTATTGGTGGATGGAATTCAATATAGCATTAACGTCGTTCCAGCGCTGGGCATTCCGGGCTTGCGCAAACTGCCGGCCGGGATTGATGGCCACAATGACGATAGCCGCCAAAATGCCGATAATTCCTATGACCACCAGTAACTCAAGCAAAGTGAACCCCCGGCTTTTTTTTGCTTTGCTCTTGAAAATACGATTGTTCATATTTTTCCCCTTTAGTTTTTTAATTAATATTATAATGTAAAATTACCTTAAGGAATTTACGTATATTATACCATATTACGATGCCGGAGACAATTTACTCGACAATATTGCTGCCCGAACTCGTTTGGTAATCATTATTTACAATGGGAATCAGCGGCTCTTCTCGCGTCCGGGAAATCAGCAAAACCGCCAAGAAGACTAGTATTAAAAAAACAAAAACCGCCAGTAATATTAGCGTTCTTTTATCCACTTTTGGCAGGCTTAAACGGCTGGATAATCCTGGAGTTTTTACTGCCATTGTCTTTTCCGGCTTACTTGCCTGCCTCTCCTTTTCTTGAGGTAAAAGGTTTATTCCGTCATCCAGGCTTTTAATATCAAAACCGCGTCTGGCCAGCCCGATAGCGGCCGAAAATAAAACTGCGTTTTCACGGGTAATCACGTTTTTATCAAAATTCAGCGGGGCTAATGGATCTCCCAGCTCTACCTTGATGGAAAGTTTGTGCTGCATATAATCAAGCAGTCCGGGTAATAGGCTGGTGCCGCCGCAGAGGATTACTTTATTCACTATAAAACCGCTCTGCCGGCGATAATAGCCTATGGCCTTCAGAATTTCATTGGCAATTGAATCCAGTATCGGTTCAATAGTCAGGCTTTTCCCTTTTTCGGATTTCAGGCCTACGGTTCTTTTCAATTTGCCCGCCTCTTCCTCGCTGACCGAGAGCGCCTCCATTATTTTTTTCGTAATAGCCTGTCCGGCCACGGGAAAATTCTCCGAGTAGCGGATTCCCCGATGGTCATAAATTGTGATGATGGAAGTGCGCGCTCCGATGTCCACCAGCGCTACTCCCTCGGGCGTGTCCTCATGCACCAGTGAACGTATCAAGGAAACGGATTCAGGCTCAAAAACCACCGGGTTCAGGCCGGCTACCTCCAGTGCTTCGCGAAAGTGGTCAATTGTTTCTTTGAAAGCCGCCACGAAAACCACCGATTGGTGCTCAGGAGTTTTTTCTATTATCTGATAATCGTGATAAGCGCGGTCAAAAGCCAGGGGAATTACTTCCTCGGCCTGGAACATCACCGAATCGCCCAAATGCTCCCGGGAAATCACCCCGGGCATTTTGAAAACATGGATAAACGTCTTTGACTCCGGTATGGAGAGGACGACATTTTTCTGGGAAAAATTACCAGCACCCACCAAATCTTTCAAGGCAGCTGTCAGCTTCTGTTTATTTAATATCCGGCCGTTTTCTACCACGCCTGGTTCTAGTAATTTACGGGCATAGACGGAAACGGCCAGCTTCCCCAGCTGTTTTTTTATTTCCAGGGCTTCAATGGACGTGTCAGAAATATCCAGACCAAAAGCTTTTTTGCCAAAAATTGACATACTATTAATTATTTATGGTTCCTGCCAACCAACTAAGGTGATCGCACCTCCATTCAGAGATGCCTTACTGGTGATGGTTCTGATGATATTATTTACGTTCGCTTCCACGGTTACCAGCCTGTCACTGCCGCTGGCTTCAACCTTAATACTACACGAGCCCAGGCCAGTCTTCAACTGGCCGTCCGTGAAATTGCCGTCTCTTTCCAGCCGCAGATACGCCTCCTGCAGGCAGCTCTCGGCCAGGGCAAAACTCTGGCCTGACTGCTGTTCCAGAAGGCCGTTTTGGGTTTCGCCGATGCTCAAAATATTGACCGTCAAGCCAATGCTCAGCGTAACTACCGTAATGATGAGAACGGCGATCAAAGCGATATAACCTTTGGGCTGATTATTGCTTTTTTTCATTTTGCCTTATTCCTTAATTCTATAGTTGTTTCAAAGTCATCCGAGTATGACCATTCAGGGCGGTTGTCGGGATTAATATGCTCCAGCGTCAGGTTGATTTTAATATTTTGAGTGCGGCCATCCACCGTAGAGACATTGGTAAAATGTAGATCAGCAACTCTTACGTTATCTGAAGTCAAATCATGATAGCCGCCGCCATTTTCCTGAAACTGCAGTTTATCCTGGAAAAGACGGAAGTCATTCACTGACGCACCAGTGTCGCCCATCTTCAGCATTAGATAATTTTCCGACCCACTGACGCCAGGCTTGGAAATACCGCTGGCCTGCCTGATCTGGCTGGCGATGATATTCATAGTATAGCGTCCATTCTGGCTGACTTCCTGGATGACAAAAGCTTTGGTGCGGCTATTGATGATATTCCAGGCAAAACTGGTCGCAGTCAGCAAAATGCCCGCTACCAGAGCAATGTAAATCAAAAGTTCTATTAAGGTAAAGCCTTTATTATCTTTAGGGTTCATAGTCAATGGTTATGTCTTTTAAAACCGGCGTGGTGCTGCCGTCAGAACTCAGATATGCCTTATACTGCACCCAGCGCTGGCCAGTGGCGCCGTGGTCCAGGCCGATTAAGGTATTTGGTTCAGTATAAAAACTGGCGGCTGTGCCATCCGGACCCACCCAGGTAGCGGAATTAAGATTGGCCTGGGTATCAGCCGTGCGCAGCTGGAACTGGATCCCGGTTCCGGCCGGTTCGTCAGCCGTCCAGGACAGATAATTATAAATCGTTGCCATGCCGCCGGTATCAAAAGCTGATGATTCCAGGGAACCGCTGACGGCATAATTTGTGGGATTGGAAATCAAATAACTGGCACGGACATTATCCAGGATGATTTGCTGCGTTCCGTCGGAAACCAGAAAGGCCCGGAACATTAATCTCCGGCGGTTAGTCGGATAAGAGGAAATATGGCTGTTAACGTCTGCCGCCGTATTATAATCAGCCGCTCCGGCAGCGGCCCACGCAGTGCCATTCCAATAACTCCAGCTGGTGCCGTTATTGTCGGAAAGCTGGTAATAAATCTCACCGCCATTTTTAACGGCCGTCTCCTGAAATCCGCTCCAACTGACGATGACAGCCGGACGGAAAGAGCTAGACGGGTTGATGGACGGACCGTCAGTGGGATAACTTGTTCCCGCTTTTTCCCAGTAAACCGAGGCGTTGTCAAAACCAATGTCAAAAATACCGGCGTTTGCGCTTCCAGCCACTGCCCAGGCGGCCAATTTCAAATAATATGTGCCTGCCTGTGCGAGAATTGGCGTAATGTCCGCGGTAATGGTGCCCCAACTGGTTGTTCCGCTGATCGGTCCGGAAGACCAAACCTCGGTACCTGCCACCGGTTCTCCCGGCACGGTATCCAAAAAGGCGAAAACTTCCAGACTGACAGGCGTACCGGCAAAGCCAGATACCCGTCCGTCAAAAGTCAGCGTGGCGGTGGTCGGATTATCCTCAGTCACGCTAAATTTCTGCTGGAAAAAACCACCTACCTGATAATTACGGCCGCGGGGTATGCGCACCCGGGCATAAGCGCCGGGATGGCCGCCGGAAGTCTGCCGGCTGCCGGCGACATTCACTTCGCCGGCATCCTGGTCCCAGTCAAAATATTGCCAGGGTGCCAACGTGGTGTTGAAACCAGGATTAGTTGTTCTGCCAGAACCAAGCAAGCTCTGGCTGATGAGTCTGGACACCGATGACGTTACTTCAATCTTGGCAGCGTCATAAGCATAATCACCGGCCGTATCAAAAGTCCAGTTATTCTCCCCTTGGACGCCATTCTGGGCCAATACCACCTCTCCATCATCCGACAAGGCAGTCACTACTTGGTCCTTAACGCCCAGATCAAATTCCGCCTGGGTGCTCTGCCGCCATTTGAGGCTGCGCCAGTTTGTGAGATAGGTTTCTATTGTTACTTCCGAAGGCCGCGCTATGGTAAAATCCCAGCTTACTTTTGTCGTCACCTTTTTTGTATCCGGATCAGGCAAGCCTCCTGTGTCAGTTATCTCCCCCTGGGTGTCCCGATTAACCGTTTCAACGGCCGTCTGCCGGGTATAAATATTATCAATGACATCCGGCGTTGGCTGCCAATCCCAATGCCCGGGTTTGTCATTGATACCATACTTGCCATCGGCCAGATTGCGCCAGCCGCGGTTGGCAATGCTGGCCGCCGCTTCCGCGCCTTCTTGCGCCAGCAGCGTAGCCTGGGTTCTCTCCAGGCCCTGGCGGTCTGAAGTGTGGGCATCCAAAACCAAAAACATAATGCTGGACACTATTAAAATAAAGATTGCCATGGCTATTATAAGTTCCAGTAAGCTTTGGCCTTTTTTGTTGTAAATTATTTTATTGGACATTGACCACTCCAAATTCATTTATATTGATTATTTTGCTTTTACCATTATTAGTAATTAATCTGACCGAAAAAACTCCGCCAGTCTGCCCGGAGACGCGGTGGAAAATTATATCCTGGTTTGCTCCATAATCAAGCCGCAGGGTGCCCGGTAATTCTATTATTAAATTATATTTATCAGCGGCTGAATAAGCACTACCACGGAATAATGAAAACTGCCCGGCTTCAAAATGCAGGCCGTAATCAGAGTTCTGCTCCGAAGCCATGGCTTTCAGCTGGGCCTGCCGCAGAGACTGCGCGACCTCTTCAGAATAATTATCCAGCTGGCTGGCCACCTGGAAAGACTGGTAAAAGGGGATAGCCAGCCCGATTGTCGCCCCCAAAATGCCGATAATTAAAAGCACCTCTACAAAAGTAAAGCCCTTATTAACAGACCTTAATATCGTCATTCTCATTTTGTCCGCAATGAACCGGTAAATTGATAAATAGGTGAAATGATGGCGACCGCCAGAAAACCGAGTATCACGCCGATAAAAATCAGCAGCACCGGCTCTAGTATGGTAGCCAGATTTTTCGTGGTATCGTCCACTTCTTTCTCGTAGAAATCGGCCAGATAAGCCAGGCTCTGCTCGAGGTTGCCGGTCTTCTCGCCCTCGGCAATCATCCGGCTGGCCATCTTCGGGACGTACTTACCGCCTGCCAAAGTGGCGGATAACAGCTTCCCTCTCTGCACGGCTTCCAGAGATTTTTCCAGCTCCCGCTTAAAAAAAACGTTGGTTACGACTTCCTCGGTGATCAGCAGGCTTTCATTGATAGTCACTCCGCTTTTAAGAAGGATCGACATGACACGCGATAAACGGGCAAGATTGACGTTTTTTGTCAGCTTACCGACGATTGGCAGTGTCAAATATATCCTATGAAAAAAAGGCTTGGTTAATGAATATTTCATCAGGAATCTGGTCAGAATAATCAGCCCCACCAGCCCCACCAGAACATACAGGCCATAGTTTACCAAAAAATTTGCCAGGCCCAAAAAAATCTTCGTGACTACCGGCAATTCCAGCCGGAAAGTATCAAACATCCTGACCAGCTTCGGCAGAATAAAAATCGAAAGGCCGATGCCCAGGATAAACGTGCCGCTCAAAACGATCGCCGGATACATCATGGCCGACTTGACCTTGCGGCGCAACTGGTAATCCTTGTCTAAAATAGTCGCTATATAATTAAGATTTTCTTCCAGGGAACCGCTGGCCTCGCCGACTTGCACCATGCCCACTACCATGCCGCTGAAAACTTTGGGGAAACGGGCCAGACTGGCAGCCAGGGTGCTGCCGTTATTTATATCCTTGATAATATTTTTTACTACCAGCGCCATATTCTTTGAGGGAGTTTGTTCCATTATGGCATCCAGCGCTTCCGGCAATGACAAACCGGCTTTCAGCATGACCGCCAGATGCCGGGCAAAAATTATCCGGTCAAGTACCGAAACTCCCCCAATGCCCATTTTCCCGGCCACTTTGCGGGAAGCTGATTTCAGGCTGTGCTCTTTGGGATGGACGGAAATAATGTATAGATTCTGGTTCTGCAGGCTGGAGACCACATCATGTTCCGTGGCTGCCTCCATATTTCCTTCTTCTATTTTTCCCTCCGTCGTGGTGGCAATGTATTTATATTCCATAATATTTACTCTTGGCTGGCCCTGAACACCTCATCAATAGTGGTAATGCCGTTAACTGCCTTGTTCAAACCGTCACCAAGCATAGTCGTCATTCCCTCTTTAATGGCGGCCTGCCTGATTTCGTCGCTGTTGGCCCGGCGCATAATCAATTGCCGGACAGCTTCGCTGATCGTCAGCACTTCAAAAATTCCGATACGCCCCTCAAATCCCGTCTGGTTGCACAGCTTGCAGCCTTTGCCGCGATACAGGCGGAAGCCTTTGTTGTCCAGCCCGATTTTCTTGGAGCGTTCCGGCCCGATCGCCTGCCTGATCCGTTCAATTTCCCCGGCAGCCGGCAGATAGCTCTCTATGCAGCTCTGGTGGATTTTTCGCACCAGGCGCTGGGCCAAGGCCACATTTATCGTTGAAGCGATTAAAAACGGCTCAATTTTCATGTCCAGCAGCCGCGGCAGAGTAGTGGGGGCGTCATTGGTATGCAAAGTTGATAATACCAAATGTCCGGTCATGGCCGCGTTGATGGCAATACTGGCCGTTTCCTCGTCTCTGATTTCCCCAACCATGATGATATCCGGATCCTGGCGCAAAATTGATTTCAAGCCGTCGGCAAAAGTCAGATTTGTTTTGGGATTAACCTGTATCTGGTTTATGCCTTCTACGTCGTACTCCACCGGATCCTCGATGGTGGAAATATTCACCTCGCGGCTGTTGAGAATTTTTAAAATCGCGTAAAGGGTGGTGGTTTTGCCGGAGCCGGTCGGTCCGGTGGCCAAGATCATGCCATGTGGCTGGAGAATGCCTTTTTTTACTTTATCCAAATCAAAGTCAGACAGCCCGAGCTCCGTCAGATTATACTGGCGTGATTTTTCCGATAAGATCCTCATCACGATTTTTTCTCCGTCGGAAATGGGGATGATGGAAACACGGACATCCACTTTCTCATCGTCAACTTTGAATTCCAGCCGTCCATCCTGAGCCGAACGATGCTCATCGGTCCGCAGTTTTGATAATATTTTAACCCTGGTCACCAGGAATTGATGGACATCTTTGGGCAGGGAAACGACATCGTGCAAAATCCCGTCAATCCTGAATCTGACGGAAATGCTCTCTTCATGCGGTTCAATATGAATATCAGAAGCTTTATTTTGATAAGCATACTGCAGGAGCGTATCGACTATCCTGGTGATTGGCAGTTCTTTTTCTTCTCCGGTTTTAGTCCGTGTCGCCTCGATATTCTGCGTGATAATATCGCCGAACTCCTCTTTCAACCCTTTGCGGTAATGCGACAGCGCCTCGCGTATATCGCGTGTAGTGGAAAAATACGGGACAACAGGCTCTCCGGTTTTTTTGCTGATAAACTGGATAAGTTCCTGATTGTCAGGCTCAAACATGGCGACTTTTATGCCTTTGGCGTCCCGGCCGAAAGCGATGATTTTCTGCTTACGGGCGACGATTTCCGGAATAATTCTTAATATATTATCGTCGATGCTCTTCTTCTTTAAATTAATAAATGAAACATTATAAAGATCAGCCATTACCTGGCCCAGATGCTCGTCGGAAATCAATTCATCGTCAAATAAAATTATTTCCAGCGGCTTGTTCAGCTGACTGGATTTCTTTTTTGCCAATTCCAATTTTTCCGCCTCCACTAAGCCGGAATCTTTCAGAACGGCTGCCAATTTTTGATAATCAATGGCCATTATGGTTGTAAATATTTTTTTACTTTTTCCACCAGAGCAGCCAGGCTGACGTCTGATTTTATCAGATAATCTACGGCTCCCAATTCTTTGCCTTTTTGAATATCTGATTCCTGTCCCAGGTTGGATAATATTATTACCGGAATATTTTTTGTTTTGGGATTTTTTTTCAATTCCTCCAGCACCAAAAACCCGTCCTTGCCGGGCAGTATCAGGTCCAAGAGCATCAGCTCCGGCAGTTCGATTTCCGCCTTGCGCAGCGCCTCATCGCCGGTAATGGCCATGGAGACATCAAAGCCGCTGATGCGCAGCTTATTGCTATATATTTTCATTAATGACAGGTCATCTTCCGTCAATAATATTTTTCTTTTAGCATTCATTTTTTGCCGTTCTTATAAATTGGCAACTCAAAATAAATCGTGGTGCCTTTATTTTCTTCAGATTTCAGCCAGATCTTCCCACCCAGTGCATCAATAATCATTTTAGCCAGATACAGCCCCAGGCCCGAGCCCTTGGTATTTTTATTGATCACGTTTCTGGCCCGGAAAAACTTAGTGAATATCTCGCTCTGCTGCTCCTTGGGGATGCCTACGCCGGTATCATGGCAGCTGAATTGCACGGTTTCGCCCTTATTTTCTACTATTAAAACTGCCTGCCCATGACCGCCGATATATTTAATAGCGTTGGACAAAGTATTTTGCACTACCTGCTTTATTTTTATTAAATCCGCCCTGACCATGGGGATTGGCCCGCCGGGCCGGTGAAAAACAACTTCGCAATTTGAGGCTTTGGCCAGCGGCTTAATGCGGTGCACTTCTTCCTCGACTACGCTGACTAAATCAACGGGCTTGGGATCAACTTCTATATACTCAGAATCTAGTTTGACGATATTCAGATAATCATTAACCAGCTTAACGGTATCAATATTAATGTCCAGGGCTTCGCTTAAATATTCCTTCTGCCCGGTAGTAATTTTACCCAAATCTTCCGCCAGCAGGGACTCTAAATACCCCTTTATGATTGAAAGGGGGGTGCGCAATTGATGGCTGATAATGGAAATGAAAGCAGAGCGCCGGCCTTCTGTCTTTATAACTTCTTCTTCCCGCAGGTGCTGGAGCTTATTTTTCAAAAAAATCACGTAATAAAATAAACCGATGACAACAACAGAAAAAATTATAATTAATAGCCACATATGATATTTTTCTTGCTTTAAGAATGACACGAAAAAATGATTTTGTCAACCAAAAAAATATTGACAATTATGAAATAATATGCTAAAATTAGAACATCAAAAACAAAAATAAAAATTAATATGCCGTTAAATATTGATTTAACTTTCAAAACAGTGGCTTTGTTTGCCTTAAGCAATAATTATAAAATCAACAAAAGGAAACAAAGACAGGCTATTAACTCTTTTAAATAGGGTATTTTATTGTTTAAAAAAAATATGAAACCAATAGATGAAATATTTAAAAACGCAGTAGGCAAAGGAGCTTCTGACATCCATATCACCGTTGGCGAACCGCCAATATACAGGCTGGACGGGGAGCTCTCTGATATGACAAATATTAAACCGCTAAAAGCTAAAGAAGTGGAGGAGCTGGTTTTCAGCATTCTCTCGGAAAAGCAGAAACAAGCCTATATTCACGAAAGGGAACTCGATCTTTCCTATGAAATACCCGGTGTTTCCCGGTTTCGCGTCAATTGTTTTTGGGAAAAGGACAACGCCTGTCTGGCCGCCCGCGTCATTTCGCCGGCTATCCCGACTATGGAAGAACTGCACATGCCGCAGATAGTTTACGATCTGATACGCCTGAAACAGGGCTTGGTTCTGGTAACCGGGCCGACTGGCTGCGGAAAATCAACTTCCCTGGCGGCCATGATCAATCTGATTAACCAGGAACGCCGCGCGCATATAATTACACTGGAAGACCCGATAGAATTTATTTACCCCTCTGATGCCGGAAAATGCCTGATCGTCCAACGGCAATATGGTACGGATATGCTGTCGTTTTCCCAGGCCCTGAAGCACGTACTGCGCCAGGACCCCAATGTGATTCTGGTAGGCGAGATGAGGGATTTGGAAACCATTGCCGCTACCATCACCCTGGCGGAAACCGGACACCTGGTACTGGCCACTCTGCATACGCATAGTGCCTCGCAGACCATTGATCGTATAATTGATGTTTTCCCTCCTTACCAGCAATCCCAGGTCAGACTGCAATTATCGCTATTTTTAAAAGGGATTATCTCCCAGGAATTATTGCCGCGGGTTGATAAAGGCCGCATCGCCGCCCGCGAAGTGCTTATCAATATACCGGCTGTTTCAAACCTGATACGCGAAAACAAAATTCCACAGATAAAAACCGTCATCCAGACCAGTGCCGAAGAAGGCATGTTCACTATGGATCAGGATCTGAAACGCCTTTTTGAAGAAGGCTTTATTTCCAAAGAAGTGGCAAAAAGCTATATGGCCACGCCTTCAATGCTTAACTAAAATAAAATGGCATAGGCACCTATTAGGCATTGATAGATTGCCGCCTTTGTGTTATTTTTTGATAGTTATGCCGAGCGCCCGTAGCTCCCCGCCATTCGGCGGGGCAGGCAATGGATACTCTTTCACAATCTCATAATCCGCCCTTGTAGTGAAATGTCCCGCCCCAAAGGGGCGAGGATCCTCGCTCCGCGTATAGCGGAGCGGGAGATATCACAACTTCTTCTTGACCATTAATACCCGTGCCCTTGTAGTGAAATGGATATCACGCCAGTCTTCGGAACTGGAATTCCAGGTTCAAATCCCGGCGAGGGCATTGAAAATAATACGGGCAATTAGCTCAGCTGGTTAGAGCGTACGGTTTACATCCGTAAGGTCGTAGGTTCAAATCCTACATTGCCCATTTACAATAAAATGATTAGCTCAGATGGGCCGAGTCAACAAGCGAAGTAAAAAGTTTTACTTCGCGCGGGACGAGGCGGGCTGACCGATGCGGGAACCGCCGGGCAGCCCCGGACAGAGCGTTCGGTTTACATCCGAAAGGTCAGAGGTTCGACCCCTCTCGAGCCCATTGATAATTTAATTCATGAACAGGTAGCAAGGCGAAGCGGGCAGGGAGCGTGCGGTTTACATCCGCAAGGCCGTAGGTTTCCGCCAAAGGCGGACCACGTCGCATGACGTGGCAAATCCTACATCGTCCACCATTTATATATCACTAATCACTATTTACTAATTACTAGTCACTAATTACCAAATGCGTTACTTCATCGGCATTATAATTATCGGAGTCGGCTTCCTGATCACCTGGAAGTCTGAATGGTTTGTCCAAAATTTCGGCCGTATAGACTGGGCGGAAAGGCATCTGGGCATGGAAGGCGGAACCAGGATTTTCTATAAATTAATTGGCATAACCATCATTATTCTTGCCTTCTTATACATGGGCGGTGTATTAGAATCAATGCTTGGCGTAATCTTCAAACCATCAATACAAAGTTTGGAATAATAAGGGCCCGTAGTTCAGCTGGTTAGAATGCCTCGTTTGCAACGAGGAGGTCAGCGGTTCGAATCCGCTCGGGTCCACCAAAACAATCTTTTATCGGAGCCAACTCATATGCTCCAAGACAATCAATGACTAATTATAAAATCAAAGTAGTTCTGTTTGATGCAGATGGAGTAATTATTACCCCCAAAGATCCATTTTCAGTTCAGTATGCAAGGTTACACGGACTCGATCCAAAAACACTTGGATCGTTTTTTGATGAACTCTTCGGTGAAACTTTAACTGGAAAACGTGATCTTAAAGAACTACTCGAAAAGCGTCGTGATCTTTGGAAATGGAAAGGTACTATTGAAGACTTACTCCAACAATGGTTCAAGGCTGAAAACCACGTAAACCAAGAGTTAGTTGCACTCATTCATCAAGCCAGAGCAAAGGGTATGTCTTGTTACCTTGTAATGAACCAAGAAAAATATCGCACCCGATATGTCAAAGAAGTAATGTTTCCAGGTGTTTTTGATTACATTTACTCTTCAGCCGAAATGGGTGTGAAAAAACCTGACCCAAAATTCTATCAACACATCATTAATGATTTACAGAATGCGCAGGTCATTATTGAACCAGGCGACATTGCATATTTTGATGATCATCCTTCAAATGTACGGTCAGCGAAGGCATTAGGGCTTGAGGCACACTTATATGCTGGTATTCAGCAGGTAAAGAAAATACTACAGATCCAAAGTGAGAATCTCGAAAACATTAATACAATCAAATGAAGAGACCCCGTCGTATGGCGGGGCGCTCGGGTCCACCAATAATAATAGTCTTATTAAATAGATCGCATTTGTCACCCTTCGGGTGCACGCCATGGCGGCATGACATGGATCCCCCGCCCGCCCGCTCCGACTCGCGGAGCGATGTCAGGCGCGGCAGGGGGGACAACGCGGAGGTGACCGGGGAGCCTGTCCCGTCACGCCATGTTGGCATGACATGGTGAAATAACGGGAAGCCCGGCCTGTCCTGAGCGACCCTGAGCTTGCCGAAGGGGAGTCGAAGGATAGGGTCCACCATAATTAAATTTAACTTTACGTAAGCCGCTTTACGCGGGCTTTTTTTAATAGCTTTATATACATGCTTGCCTCTAAATTAAGGTCTTTTTGCTTAATTAGTTATCCACAATATACGGATTAAATGACTTGACAGCCATACTACTCTTTGATACGATGTAGTGGTAGTATGTAATACTATATACCAAATAATAATAACAAGAAAGGATTAATTGCTTGGAAAATCTTACAGAAATGTTAAAAGGTGCGCTCGAGGGCTGCGTACTCGAAATAATCAGCCGCGGCAAAACCTATGGCTATCAAATTGCATCGTCGCTGCGCCGGCTCGGTTTTACGGACGTCGTGGAGGGTACGGTTTATACCATTCTCCTCCGGCTTGAAAAGGACAGTCTCGTAAATATCGAGAAAAAGCCGTCTGCCATAGGGCCGCCACGAAAATTCTACACGCTCAACAACGCTGGGCGCAAGGAACTCGCAATATTCTGGGCAAAATGGGACTTCGTCTCGTTAAAAATTAACAAACTAAGGAAAAAAGCAAATGTATAACTTTTTGAAGAAAATCATTGGGGATAAAAAGAAATGGAGAAAGATGGAAGCGCGCTCTCAAGCGTTGCCGAAAGATTATCAAATCGTTTATAGTGAAATCAAATCATATACGTGGAAATTTTCAGCCGTCAATGCCATGGATAACATCGCCATCTTAGAGGGTCTCCTTGGGCTCTTTGAAGAAGGCGCAGCAGACGGCAAGCGCGCACTAGAAATCACTGGCAAGGATGTGGCGGCGTTTTGCGACGGGCTCCTGAGGAACGCCAAATCGTACAAAGACAATTGGCGCGAAGAGTTGAACCACAACGTAATGAAAAAGCTCGGGAGTGAGGGAAAAAAATGACGGATATTGTTATAAATATTGTACTTAATGAAATAATAATATAATCCTGCCAACCAAAAAACTCCTTGATATGTTTGAAGGAGTTTTTTGTAATTTTAATTTTATTTATCCACCCGGGTGATCTGGATAAAACTGCCGCCTGGCACCGGCAATCCACCGGCTACCAGTTCAAAACGGTTTAAATACAAGCCCGGCTCACGCGGAGCGCGGAAGTAAAAAGTAAAAGTGCCTGTTTCTCCCGGCTTCACCTGTGCTTCGGACAATCTGGCTGCGGTGTAATTATCAATCCAGCTATTATCATGGAACCGGCTAACATCGTCTCCTAAATCATATATTTTTAAAACCGTATTGCGGTCCCAATTACCTGAACCGATATTTTTCAGTTTAATCACCGGTTTAAGTCGCCAGACATTCAGCATGGCCGGCGGCATAGTATAAGAAGATAATTCCGCCCGGTGCATGGAATCAACGCGGGTAATTGAATAGTCTTCCTGCTGGACCATGCCATCAGGGCCGGTTAATTTATAAATATTTTTATACAATCCCGGCGTTAATGGACTGGTCAGATAAAATGTAAAAGTGGCCAGTTCATTCGGCTTCACCTCTGCTTCCTGAAAATCAATCTGGCCAGACTGATTCGGCCAGGCGGTGTCATAAAATCGACTAACCTGATAACCCAGGTCGTAAATATTCAGCTTGACCTCGCCGTGTTCCCAGGTGGTGCGGCCGCGGTTTTTAAACTGCGTCACGACTTTCTGGCGCGCCTTAATGAAAGTGGCCGGCGCTATGGTCTGGTTGTCCAGCGCGGCCGCATTGTCAAAACCGGTAATCTGGGCAGTCACCGTAAAATCCGTGCCCCCTAAAACTTGCTCGCCGAATTCCAGGCTGAAATTCTCGCTGACTTCCATTTGGTCCATCGGCGCTTTTATGGAAAAAACAAACCGCCCGGTCTCTCCGGGAGCGACATTAGGAGTTTCCAAACGGGCGACCTGGGTGGCGGAGCTCCAACCGGCCACGTAAAAATTCGACTGATCGCTTTTAGCCAGCACTGACAGGGTGTTGGAAGTATAATTGCGCCAGGTAGCATTGCCGTCATTGCGGAAGTCCACCCAAATTTCCTTCACTTCCCCGGCATTTATTACCACTGGCTGCTCGCTTTGACCGACATAAATAGCTTTTACCAACGACTTAACCGGACCGCCTAATTCAATATATTTAGCCTGGGCAGCCTGGCGAATATTGCTTAATTCATTATAAAGAGTTTTGCCTGGGCAGTCAGTGCAGTCCAGATCGCGATGCCCGACAACGTTGGGATAATTCCCGTCAATAAAATAACCATCGCCCTGCGGTTCAAGGCCGTAATCCACGCCCAATTTGGCGATTAAACCGGCCAATGAATCCTTAACTTTTGCATTTACAGAAGTAAGGTTCTGGTAATTTCCTAATATGGCAACTCCCACCGTCCCTTTGTTAAAATTCGCTTCATGATCTGCGCCGCCAAAGCGCTGTTTGGCGCAGTTGGCATCGCGGTAAACATGAGCGCCGATCACTCCCTCGCCGCCCATTCGGCCTTCATAAATATTGCCATTCTGATCCACCAAATAATTGTAGCCAATATCTCCCCAGCCCAGCACCACCGCGTGCCAGTAATATACGCCGCGCACTGTGCCGGCCGGATCGCTCAGGCCGGGATCTCCGGCCGTATGATGAATAACAATTTTCTCCGGGTACTGATATTCCGGCGGCCAAAGCTCTTCATTATTTTTATATCGCCACGATTCATCAGCCTCCCATTGCGTGCGGGAAATTATTTCAAAGTTGCTGGCCGCGGAGGCTTTATGCAAAAAGAAATCCAGAAAATTAAATCCGCTGGTTTCCAGATTAGAAGAATTCAAGTAGATAAATTTCAGGCGGTCCGGTGCTGTTTGGCCTGCCAGACGATACTGAAATTTTTCCGCTTGGTCAGCCAGCCACGGTTCCACGCTGATCTGCCATCCACCTTTTTCTATGTAATCCGAGGCTTCCAGGCTGTACCAGCTGCTCCATCCCTGATTGTTATAAAAACGGAGATCTACGGCTGGGATAGACTCGCCCTGCCAGGCAAAACCGATGATATTAAATGCGAAATCAGTCTTCAAAATAGGGGAGGTATATGCCTCCGAAGAAGCAAAAGAATCAAAAGACAGTTCGCCGACTGTTACCGGGGCACTGGTCTTGGCCTTCGCCTGCGAGCATAAAAAAACAATTACTAAAAAAGTAACTGTGCTGATAACAAAAAAATTGGTTGTTTTTTGACCTTTCATTGTACTGTTTGTTTTGGTTTTTGTTTTATTACTTTACCCTTATATTATAGCGCATTTTCGGCATTTTGTAAAGGGAAACCAAAAGCTCCCCCTGGATGAGGAGGAGCTTATCATTAATGCTATTAAAAATTTATAAACTGAAAAATCCGCTGGCTAAAGTGATCCCACCTTTGTAACTGGTACTATAGGCATTAAATTCAGGAAGAGCCTGCTCACCTTCACTGTTGAAAATTCTGACCAGGGGATCTCCGTCGCCACCGACGCCGGTTATTATTTCGTCTACGCCGTCGCCATTAATATCTATGGAAGTGATATCTACGCCGCCGCGAGAAGCCGGATTATAAGCCATGAACCCAGGACTCTCCAGGCTTAAACCTTGACGCAGACCGGGCACGCCCAGGATTCTCACATGCGGACCACCGTTACTGACAATGCCAGTGATAATTTCATCCCAACCGTCGCCATCCACGTCACCTAGGCAGGAATTTATACCACCGCGGAATGAATTAGCATAGGCCATGACGCCGAGGGTCACTGGCACAAATCGGTGGTTCCTGGCGCCGAAAACCCGGACATGAGGCCCGCCCAGGCTGGTAGGAGTAGTGACAATGTCGCCGACGCCGTCGCCCTCAATATCTCCGATGGAAACAGCTATGCCGCCGCGAAAATTACTGGCATAAGCCATGAAGTTTTCCGTGGTCGGGATGATGGCGTCTCCGCGCAGCCCAAAAATGCGGATATTCGGGCCGCCGCCGCTCATGGGCGCGGTAATTATTTCATTTGGGCCATCACCCTCAATGTCGCCAACAGCTATGTTAACTCCACCCCGAAAAGATACATCATAAGCCATAAAATCCCAACCAAGATTATTACCATTAATATCAAACACCCTAATCTGCGGACCGCCGCCGGTGCGAGGGCTGGTGATAATCTCATTTGTACCATCGCCATTTATATCGCCGACCGCGACATTAATTCCACCTTCGAATGCCTCACTGTATGCCAAAAAACCATTAACCAGCCTGCCACTGCTCGTAAAAACCTTCACGACTGGTCCAGCACCTGATTTTGTGCCAGTCACAATATAAGGTGCGGCGCTGGCTGTGAAATAGGAAGCATGATTAACAGTAAAATTGCAGACACCATAAGCGTCAGTATCCTCGGGATCGGGGATATAAATATATTCTCCATTCTGATCTGTGGCCATCACTTCCAACTCCGGATCCTGCTCATCCGGTATCATCAAGTGTAATTTATCACCCACATAGCTCACCTCACACTCGGATTCGTTAGCCCATTCATTCTCACCCTCTTCCAAGGATTGGATTTTTAGAGTCTGGTTGGCATAAGAGGCCGGTACCCTCATAGTAACACTGACATCTTTGTCAAAAGTCAGATTAAGTCCGGGAATACCAAATCTTATGGCTGCCACCGGCGTGCTTGTCATGCTTTCTGTTTCCGGCAGATCACTAACCGTGTAGTGTTGGTTCACCATTTTATAAAACTGGAAACTTCCGCCATCATTTCTGGTAACTAACGTATTTTCAGGAAAAACAACAGTCGTGTCATTACTGGAAGATGATAGGGTCCATTCTTTTTCAATTGTTACCAGGGTGTCAGATTGAGTATTGGTAAATGTTAAATTGGAATCTGGAAACAAATCGCCCAGTTCTATTGATCTGCCAGGGACTGGCTCCTCGGTATAAACCGTCCTGATATTGCCCAAGGCGTCATTCAGAGCGACCCATTCAACCTGCCACACGCCGGACTTGCTCCATTTGGGAATAGTTACGACATTTTCATACACTCCATCTAATATATCCCCAGAAACAAGCGTCCAGTCCGTCCACGCCGAACGAGTTTGGGTGCCAATGAGAGGCAATAGCCTAATTTCCATCTGCCCCACTCCTTGGCAATTTTCTTGGATTTGGGCATTATAACAAAGTCCAGATAAATCATCCGTAACGCGTACTGTAATCGTTATCTCCTGATCTTCTTCCGAGGTATCTATCTGCGTTGGGCTAATATTAAATTCAATCAATTGCGGCGGCGTCTTGTCTTCCGCGGCTTTAGCTGCTATAGGCATTAAAACAAAAAATGCCGTTAACAATATTACTCCGGTCCAAAAAAACTTAGTCATAGTTTTTTTATAATTAATTAATATATGCCCTAATTATAGCGCATTCAAAGTCCTTGGCAAACCTTTATTGACTTTATGCATTGATAGTGCAAAACTTGTATAATATTGAACATTCCAAAAAACAGGAGGATAAATGTTTTTGTCAAAATTATTGTTTTTCGCCTCCGGCAGTAGGGAGGGCGGTGGCTCAGGTTTTGAAGTACTAGTGATCCAGTCTTGCCTCGGCAATCTTCAGGCGGAAATAGTTGGCGTGGTTTCCAATCATGCCAATGGCGGAGTTTTTCGGCGCGCACAAAAACACGGCATTCCTTTCCGTCTGATGAATAAACCTTACGGCCCGGCAGATTACCAACGGCTCATTGATGAATTCCAGCCCGACCTCATCTGCCTGTCCGGCTGGCTTAGGCTTTTTCCGGCAGAATGCCTGGGAAAAATTGCGGTTATCAACATTCACCCCGGTCCTTTGCCGAGGTTCGGCGGATCGGGCATGCATGGCCATCATGTGCACGAAGAAGTACTTCGAGCTTTTAAGCAGGGTGAGATTGATCAGTCTTGCGTGACCATGCACTTTGTAAATTCGGAATACGACCAGGGCCAGATCTTTTTTGAACTGCCGGTTTACATTGATTCAGATGACACGCCGGAAACTCTGGGAGCTCGTGTCAACGAATTCGAGCATGGCTGGCAATGGTGGGCTACTAATTTGGTCGCGACCGAACAGATCCGCATGGAGAACGGAAGATTAATCGTACCGGACTGGTATACTTTTCTTCCGAAAGAGTAAGCAACGAAAACCGTCTCTGCTGGCAGAGGCGGTCTTTTTTTATGAAAAACATCTGACTAAAAACCTCCGCTATCATACCTAACGGAGGTTTTTATTAAAATACTTACTATTATTGAATAGCAGTATACTCAAACCACATTGAGTATATTTCCACATTCGGTTCGCCAGCGGCTGTATTGGAATCCGGCCAAACATCGAGATACAACACATCACCCGCGGAAATATCAGATTGGGAAGTCGGGGTGAAAGTAATGACGTCAGGTGTACCGGCATTATCAGGAACATCAACCGGAGTCTCATTGGCCATAGAGGTAGCCCAGGCCGCCGTATTGGCTGTTTCGGAAATTGCTACCTGCCAGTCTAGGTTCCAGTCTGTCACCAAATTGCCGGAGGTATCAACTACCGCCTTTAGCACGCCGCCTGAAGCATAATCAGCCGGCACTACTATCTGCCCGCCGAAATCAACGGTATCATCCTCCGCGTACTGCAGAAACAGGCCTTGGTTAGCGCTATAAGCTAGAGCTGGGACAGTACCCGCTGTGATCGCCGCTGGAGTGCCATTTGCGTCAGTATAGAGCCCGGATAAAGGAATTGAAGTTGTTCTGGTGGTATCCGCAATTTCGTCGGCTGCCCAGGGATAAGCTGTATTAACCCAATCAGCTGTTAAAGTAGCCGAGACATCCGCCTTGGCTACCGTACTGCCATCAGATAAATCGGCCACTGATAAACCTGTAATGGTGGTACCCGCCACATCTAGTGCAGAGCCATCGCCTACTGTCAGGGTCTGGCCATCCGCTACCGTTAAATCGCCGGTCACTGCTAAATTGCCAGCTAGTTCCATATTGTCATTGACTATAAATGGCATGGCATCAGCCGTGCCAGCGGTGGTGCCGCGATAAACCCGGCCGTCTACCCGCACATTATCGCCAAAAGTCACGGGATTATCAGCTCCAGCCGCGTTGGTAGTGCTGTTTACGATGGTGCCGTTAAAAAACGTAACGCCGCCGATGCTCTGCTGGCCAACTACCAGAGAATTCACTTTCATGACGCCGTCTAGGTCAAAATAATCGCCAGCTGCGCCGCCCAGAGTGGCGGTCACGTTATGCTCAGAGGCGGCTTTCACCACGCCAACTGATAAGGCAATCGAAGCGATAACTACCAGGAAAATTATTAATTTTCTATTCATATTTATAACACCTCCTTTCTTTAATAAATTAAGAATATGCTAATGAATTATATTTATGCCTTAATGCCACCATTAACCCCACCAAAACCCAAAATTGCACGGCTAAATCATTCTTAAAATATGGGGTGTCCAGAAACCCATGGGCAATAATTGCTATCATCGCCGCCATCAGAGCGATGGCTAATGGCTCTTGCCGGAATATTTGCGCTCCGGCCACGAAGAATCTGACCACCAGCCACATGAATATCAATAAACCGGCCAGGCCCATTTCAATCCATAAAGTTAAAATCAAATTATCGGGATTGGGAAAAAACTCAGTATGCGAGGCTTCCTTGTATTTGTCATAGACAACCGGGAAGCTGGCCAGACCGGTGCCCAAAACAGGATTATCCTGTATTATGCGCCAGGCTCCGCGCCACATAACCAGATGCACATCCGTAGAAACGTCAGTGGCGGAAAAAACCCCGGTAATATTATCTCTGGTCTGGGGTATTATCAAGGCAAGGCCTATTAATAATATTAAAACTGCCCAAATCCATTTTCTCCAATGAGAAAAAAAGCTGAGGAAAATCACGGCGGCAAAGATCCCCACCATCGCCCCCCGGGAAAAAGAAAATAATAAGCCGATAGCGCCAAATGCAATAACGCCGATGACAAAAAATAAGCCGCGTTTCTTGTCCCAATCGTTTTTACTCCCTAAATCTACCTGAGATCCCCTCACTAACAATATCCCTAAAAACAACGCCACTGCCGGCCCGAATAATTTGCCAATTGCGGTCGGGAATGGATAAACCGATGTAGCGCGCATGGGAGTTTCCAGTCCGTATGGGTTTGGAATGCTGGCCAGACCCGCGTACTGCAGCAAAGCGCCGAAGCCAACCAGGACAACTCCGGCACCCAAGGCCCAGAGTACGCTGCGGATCTGCTTAGGGGTCTTAATGGTATTAATGAAGACAATGAAAAACAGCAGCGGCTCAATAATATAGGCTTTCCAGAGCCCCAGTGCCTGCCTGGTATCAGGAGAAATAATCACGGCTAAAACGCCAGCCAGCAAAAAAACCAGTAAGCTCCATTTCCACGGCCACCAAATGCTTTTAAATTTCTCAGCCAGGGAATTTTTATGCCAGCCGAGGGTTTTGATCAGCCAGACGATAAAAAGGACCAGCAGCATCGTTTCCAGAATAGTCATCGGGACAAACCAGGCCTGAAATCTCAGCAAATAGCTGGGCAGCAGCAATAAAGCCAAAACAATCGCCCAGTCGAGCTTCCGCCAGGCAATCAGGAAGAATACCGCCGTGAATAGAATTATTAAAATTGTTTCTAACATTAATTAAAATCGCTTATTTTTTTATATACAAATAATAATTTAATCCGCCATTATAAAAAATTTAAAAGAAAAAGGAGTGAGGAGGAATGGTTGCCCATGGGCAACCGCGTTGTACTGTTTGAGCGAACGCAGCGACAGCGAGGAGCGAGTTTACAACGCGGAATGACGACGAGCCCTTTTTCGATAATTTTTTATCAAGGCGGCAATTCTTTTGCTTCTTTTCTGTTTGCACAGAAAAGAAGGAGAAAGAGAAATTATTTACTTTACTGAAATAACCCGCCAGTTTCACGTCATTCATTACAAAGACATTATAACATAAATAAACGAATTTCACTTAATAAAAAATCCGCTAAAAAGCGGAGTTATTAGATTCTCAGCTAATTTCTAACGGATAAAACAGCCATCCAAATACCGTCCATGGTACCTCTCAATATACACTTGGCTGTGTTCCAGGCTGGCCTGCAGCTCAATACGGCTTTGCCCTGTCCATTGCTGGATTTCTTCCTGACTGGCCGGCCGCAGGCATAATTCCTGAAATAAATTATTGATCTCATCAGAAAACAAGACGGGCCCATCAAGCTCAGCCGCAGAACGCTCAGAACTGGCGCCGAGAATCTGCGGGGTGCGATTGACTATTTGGGCAACGGAAACAACTGGCCGGGAATCATTCAGATATTGCCAGGAGAAACCCAGGCCAAAACACCCAACCAAAATTATGGCGGTGATATAAAACATTTCTACTGAAGGGAATTTATTCATACTCTATAACTAAAAACTACTTCATTGCACGGGTTTGTCAAGCGGTTGACGGCTAATTTTTACCACGGTCACGTTGCCAAAATTCTTGACCTCCGTCACCGGCTGGCCAGGCAGTTCATTGGCAATGACGATAACTTTGCCGATAAAAATATCATATTCAATCGGTTGTAACGATTGGCTTGGCGCTATGGATTGCAGGGAAAACAAATACCTGTAACTATTATCATAACCGGTGGTTACCTGCTCCTGAAAATTAAAATTCTGCCCCTTAACGTCATTTTTTATAAAATCAACCGCCTGCTCCATATCAGTCAGCGTTACCGGATATGAGCTGGCCCGGGAACCGTTTGGCCGTAAGTCGTATAGCAAGAATCCTGAATAATATAGCTGCAGGCCAAACAGGCCTAGTGCAATAACAACCGGGATGACGCGGAGAAAACGTTTTTTCCAAAAAATATTCAGTGCGCCAGCCAGTAGAATAAAAGGCAGGGGAAAAACCAGGCTAAAATAGTGTGTGGGCGTGGCTTCCTTATATATGATAAAAACCAAAAACGTCGGTATCAGCCAAAGGGCGAGCAAGATGCTGGCCGGATTCTTTACGCGCTTCCTGACGTCAATCAATAATTTAACTGCCAGATAGCCAAGTGACAGCAGAAGTAGGCCATAGAATAGCAATTTTAACTTTTCATGTAGCAGGCTTTCGTACCAAAAATTTTTCCAGGTCCGAGCCGTCTGCTCGATTTGCGAGGCCAGTCCCGGGGAAGCGCCGCTGTCAGCCTGCGTTAATACCCGGATCAGGCCGCGGGTGTTGGAAAAATTGCTGCCTAATTCATTAATTATTACCGGCAAATTCAAAATCGCCACAATCAATAATGCCAAAAGGTATTTTTTCCAGGATATTTTTGGCCGGAAAATTAAAAAATATAAGATTAATGTAATCGGCAGAATAAAAAGGGCAGTGCCGTGCAACTGGATTATTATACCGAAACAAATCGCCAGTATATGTAAATATTTTTCATTTTTCCTGCTGTCGGCCAGCTGCGTTAATTTATATAAAGAAATGAATATCAGTAAAATAAAAAACGGCACGACATTCGGGTTCCAGACCCAGCGGCCGTAATAAACCATGACAAAACTGGTGGCATAAAGGCCAGCGGCCATCAAGCCGGCGGCTCTGCCGAAAAACTGACGCGCTAGAAAATACACCAAAAAAATTGAAATGACCGAGAATATGGCGACTGTCCAGGCGCCGCTGGCTGGCGAACTGCCGAATAGCAGCTGGCCAGGCACCAGTAAATAATAAAAAAACGGCCCCAGACTGAAATCCGGCCGGTTATTCTGGGCGGCCGGGCCAAGTAAATAAAACTTCTCTCCCTTAGCCATTTCCTGCACGGCCGCGGCTGTCCTGGCCTCGTCAGAACCGAAATGCATCCAACCGCCTACATGGTACAGGCGTAAAAAAGCGCCAATGACTAATATTATCGCTAATATTATGAATTCAGTTTTATTGTGCTTTATCCAGGACCTCATGATTATTTTTTTGCTTGGCGAATATTATATTTTGCACGGCGATCATCAGCCCGATCATAAACCAGATCTGCATTATATATAATGTGGAGAATGTCTGGTATTGTGCCAGTACTCCTATGAAAGCACCAAGCAAGCCGATCATCACCGCCCGCAAATAGCGGTCCCCGGAGCGGCTGATAGCCTTGGCCGATCTGATAATCAGAAAAAGGCAAAATAACGAAAAAACAGCCAGACCAATCAGGCCGTTTTCCGCCAATATTTCAATAAACTCATTATTAACAATTTTCCACCCATCCTTAGGCATGTAGTATGGATGTGGCGCGACATAAGGGCCGAAGCTGCCGGGTCCGATGCCCACTGCCGGATATTCCCGCCAGATGGTAAAAGCATTGGTAAATGTCTCTACGCGTTCTTCATACGAAGCTCCATAGAAGGCATTGATTACGTGCCCCTGAAATTTTTCCAGGGTCAACGGCTGCCCGCCCGAACCCAGCGCTCTGACTGTAATGTAGCCCACTAGCACCGCGGCCAATCCAAAAACAACCAGATTCCTGACCGTTAAAAGACGCCGTAAAAAATAAATTCCAATGACCAGCAGGGAAAAGGCGATAGCCAGATAGCCGCCGCGCGAGACTGTCAGTATCAAATTTACCATGCCCAGGCCGATCAAAATAATCAGCCAGCCAGACTTGATGGCATTGCGCCCCGATAAAAATAAGGCGAAGAGCAGGGAAATCGGCAGCAGCAAATAATTGGCGAAATACAACGGCTCATAAGCAGTTGACTGAACCCGGGAAAAACCCAGGACACTTTTTGTATAAAGTTCGCGCAAACCGGTCATCGTCGTAGGCAGGCCCGCCATATCTCCCAGAAACTGCCACAACCCAAAAATTGAAACAATAACGAAACTGATGAGCAATATGCTCACCACTTTTTTTACTCGCTCCTTATCTGAAATCAAATTTGGCACTAAAAACGCCAATAAAGAGGTGAAGATAATATATATTAACACCATGACGGAGCGTTCTAAATTCAAACTGTTGGCCAGGCCAACTATATTAATGGCAATAAACAAAATCCAAAAAACCAACGCCGGATTTTTTGCGAAATTAAATTTTTTCCTTATAATCAGGCTGAAAAACCAAGCGCCCAAAGTAATAATCAATATAATCTGCGAGATGCGGATGGTTGTACCTCCCAGCTCATAAGCGCCGAGGCGTTCAAAAGGCAGGAAAAAGACCACCAACAGCACTCCCAGCCAGGGCTCTTTTGTAACAAAAAAGGCGACAACCGCAAGCAGCAGCAGGCCAATAAACACAAACCCGGGTAAAAATGCATTGGCTATGCTTAAAACGACCGCCGCCCCTAAACCGGATAAAAGTGCCAGCACAGTTCTCTTGGGGGGTAATTTTAATCCCGTCTCGCCTTCCATATTTACTTTTTTAATAATATGTAAAAATCCCTGATCATGCGTTCCACGCTGAAGTTTTTTTCCACCTTATCGCGGGCCTGGAGCACCATTTCCCTGGCCTCGCCGCGGTTATTGAATAAATATAATAGCTTATCGGCCAGATCACGACTGGAGCCCGGCTCGGCCAAAAGCCCGTTTACCTTATTATCAATTATTTCCGGTATGCCGCCGAGGTTGGACCCGACCACCGGCACTCCGCTAGCCATCGCTTCTACCAGAGTAATGCCAAATGATTCTCGCTTAACCGAAGGCAGGGCATAGACATCAAAGTAACCATACCATTTATCAATCTCTTGCTGATGCCCCACCCACTGAATTATTTCTTTCAGGTTCATTCTCTCTGACAGCCAAACCAGCTTCTTTTTTTCACCGCCCTCGCCGACAATGATCAGCCTGACAAAAGGCACAAACTCTCTGACAATTTTTATGGCCTGGATCAGAAACTCGATGCCTTTTTCCTTTTCCAGCCTGGCCACGCAGCCGATGTTGAAGCGTGCGCCTTTCTCCCAGCGGAAGCGCTTCATGCTAAACTGACGCAGATCTATGCCATTGTAAATAACTGTAATGTTTTCCGGTCGCACTTTTATCTTTTCTATCAGCTGCCGTTTGATGACCTGGGAAATGGCCACTACGTTGGCGAATCGGGAAAAAAAACGATAAAATATCTTCAGCGGATTTTTAGTCAGCCAGCGTTCAAAGGTCACATGTTCCACCCAGAATACTTTCATGCCCAGCATCCGGGCCGGCACCGTGGCCAGTATTTTTTCCGTCAGCGACAGACAGTATAGTATTTTTACTTTTTTTCCGAACCGGTACTGCAGTAAAATTAAAAATAAATTAAAAAAAGCCAGCGGCGCCACCAGCGGCCAGAGCAGAAGAGTGCCCTTGGAAACCGGTTCACGGCCGGCCCAGGCTTTTTTAGCGAACCAGCGGCGCGATTTGAATTCTTTCAGCAGGACCGGGCAGGAAGAAACCAGGAAAAAATTAAAGCCTTTCTGCTGCATCTGCTCTACCAAAATAAGCGTGTGCTTCTCGCCGCCGCCGAATAATGATGAATAAGGAAATTTTAATATTAAAATGTTTTGCATAACTAATTTATTCGGGTAATTTCCCGGAGGGTTTCCCGATTAACAACCCTGAAGGCCAGGAGCGCTAAAAGGTAAACTGCGCAGCCGACTAATATTAATAATATAAAATTAATTGACCTCAGCCAATACATCGCTAGTGCCATCAATCCACTGGCCAAAATTACTTTAAGAAAAACCTTTAAATCCAATCTCACTCGCGTAATTCTCAAAACTAGCCAGCTGGCTGCAATGGTGATGGCCAGCTCCGAAGCTGTGCGCACCCAGGCTGCGCCAAAATACGAATAGCGCGGAATAAATACAAAATAGCCAATCAAGGAAAAAATTGCTACCAAAAGATATAGCCACATCATGCTTTTTTGGCGATTGAGCGCAACGACGGTATTGCCGAACAGGTTACCAACAAATATTATACTGGTGGCGATAATTAATATTCGCAGTAAGGCATCGGCCTGATGAAAATTCGGGGCGAGTAGATTCATGATCGGCTTAGCCACAAACCAGGTACCCACCATCAAAGGTACTGCCAAAATAATCATGGCGTCAAAAGACTTATTAAGAATGCGTTTAAACTTTTCCCGGTCAGCCAGTGCCCAGGCAGCTGTCAGTAAGGGCAAAACCAGTCCGGCAAACATGGCCGGAAAAGTCACTAAAACCTCCAGTACTTTATTGGGAGCGCCATAGATACCCACTGCCGTTTCATGATGGTAAAGAGATAATATTATTGCGTCACCCCTTAAATAAATAAGATTGAAAGCTATAGACAAGGCGATCGGCCAGGCTTGATAAATTATTTCCCGCCACAGCCGCCAGTCAAAAGCTAACTTTATCTTGACTAGCTGTCTGACAAAAATGAAAGTTAACAAAAAATTAGCTATACTGCCAGCCACCACTGCGGCCATAACAGCCAGCAAGCCAAGATTGGCGCTGATTGCATACCAGGTAAATCCTATCAAAACTACGCGACCGACTAATTCGGAAATCACCACTCTGTCCATACGCAAATGCTTCTGAAAAACTCCAGACAGTGCTTGGTTTAAAGTAATAGCTAAAAATGAAAAGCTAGTGATTAAAACGCCCACCTTGACGATAGCGGCATAAGGAAAAAACAGCACAATGACCGGAGCGAGACCAAGAAATAAAACCGCAGAAATCAGACGCAAGGTAAAAATATTGCTGGTCAACCGGGATTCATCAACTCCCGGTTCGGAAATCCTCTTTACCAAAATAATATACAAGCCCAAATCAACTAGCACGCCAAAAAGCTGCAGGAAAATCATAATCGTATAATACTGTCCAAAACCGCTCTCCCCCAAATAGCGCGTCAGCATACCGATGACCACCATCCCTATAACGGTGCTAATAGCTTTGCCAGCTATCTGTATGATGGTATTATGCGCAATTTTACGCGTGTAAGACATAAAAAAAAGACTGAATATCAATAGCCAGATCTAAAAAACCAAAGTAATCGTAACACGTAATAAAGAGATTGACAAACGGTAAAAATTGTGCTAATATTATCAATAGAGACAGAAAAATCCAAAATAAAAATCAAAAATAAGCTCCCAAGATTATAAACGGAGCTCACTGAATACATTGAGGTAAATAAATACAAAAACCACTTTAACCAAAATAGCTAATCTGGCTTTTGTACTTATCGCGGGAACAATAAGCCTGCTTTTCTGTCCAAAAACAAAAATAAACAATAAAAATTATGCAAAAAAAGAGCTACACAGCGCTTTTTGCTGTAGTAATGATGCTCATGCTGATACCTTTTGTCCCGGCATATATTGAGCAGAATTTTAATGCGGAAACGAAGGCTACTGATTTTATCGGCATACCGACCAGCTATGCTTCATCCGGCAAAACACAGATCTCCGACTATCTGACCGCCGGCTATATCGGCAGCTACGGACCGATGCCAGTGCCTGCCCAGGAAAATTTTAATCCCAAGGTGCTGGGCATCTTCACCCAGGCGGCCAACTCCGGGCCGAATTACCAGGCGCAGGAGATAGACAGAAGCAATTCAACAATAAATTTAAATCCAGGACAAGCAGTAACGTTCTGGATTGATTTTTTAAATACCGGCGCATCCACCTGGCACAACAGCGGAAATAATTTCGTCGCCGTCAATCTCACTGGCCCGGCTGGCCGGCATAGCCCATTCCAGCATCCCTTCTGGAGCCAGTACTACTACCGCCCAGGACGGCTTTTGCAAAGCGAAGTGAAGCCCGGCCAGACCGGTCGCTTTCGTTTCGCCCTGCAAGCGCCGCAGGAGACCGGCCTTTATCTGGAAAAGTTTAACCTGGTCTCTGAAAATCTGACCTGGATCGAAGGCGGATATTTTGAAATCAACATCGGTGTTGGCGAAAAAGTAAATAAAATTCCCGATTATCAGGCGCAGGAAATAGAACGCAGTAATGGCGGTGTGATATCCGTAAAGCCGGGGCAGGCTTTTACTTTTTGGGTTGATTTCAAAAATACCGGACTGAAAAATTGGTACAATAATAATGGACATTTTGTCGCCCTTAACGTCACCGATCCGATCGGACGCGTCAGCGATTTCAAGCACGATTTCTGGAGCGAATATTATTATCGGCCCACCAGGCTGCTGCAGACGCGCATCTACCCCGGAGAAGGCGGACGGTTCCGCTTTGCCCTGCAGGCTCCGAATGTTGAGGGATATTATACAGAAAAATTCGCCCTGGTAGCCGAGAATCTCATGTGGATTCCGGGCGGGGAATTTACCATGCAGTTCAAAGTTGGCAACCCGCCGGAGCAAACTGCTGATAATTTGATTACTGACGAACCAAACGTCAGAATCGGTTTGTACGAAACAGCCGATCCGGTAACAATTACCGCTGACGGAAAATATAAAGTTATTGAAATGACCACCGGCGACGAAAGCCTGAAATCAGCTTCACAAACAACTACCATTAATTATTCAGATGACACTTACGTGCGACTGGTGCCCCAGTCAGTCAATACCATTATGGAAATTACCAGTTTTGATAATGCACCGGTGTGGAACAAAAGTTTAAACGACAATAAATTCCGCGGCACAATTGAGATCCGCTATTCCGCTGAAACAAAAGAAATGTGGGTGATTAATGAATTGCCCATTGAATCATATTTAAAAGGCCTGGCTGAAGTATCCAACGAACAGCCGGAAGAATATCTGAAAGCTCTGATTACCGCTGCCCGCTCCTACGCGCTCTGGCACGAAATTCGCGGCGGCAAGCACCCGGATAACTTTTATGACATCAATGCCACCACCGACCAGGTTTACCGCGGCTACGGGTTTGAATCAAGATCAATTGACCCGATACAAGCAGTTGTGGCCACGCAGGGCATTGTCATCACCCATCCGGACGCCATCAGCCAGGTGAACCCGCTGGGCATTGCCGTGGCCGCTTACTCCTCCGGCACTGACGGCCGCACCAGATCATGGACAGAGGTCTGGAAAGGCTCCGGCTTCCCCTGGCTGGTCTCGGTTGTCGATCCGTACGGAAAAATTTCCAATTGGAACACGCTCTCAGGCAACCACATGGTTGGTTTATCCGCCCAGGGTGCCAGAGGGTATGCGACTGAAGAAGAGAAAACGTATGACTGGATATTAAAGCACTACTATACTGGAACTAAGGTAGAAAAAATCTACTAAAAAATTATTAAGCCTGGATGTTTTTACTGTCATTCTGAGGAGTCCCGCTGAAGGCGGGATGACCTGCCTTTGCCGAAGGGCTCAGAGTGACAAAAGTTATAAGACTTATTAAAGCCCTCAACACTTCTGATGTTAATTAGCGCTGTTTTTTAGTATAATATAGACATGACGATAATCGGCCCAAACATTGAAGTTATCGAATCCGACTGGCAGAATATGAAAGACGAGCTGCGCAATTATTCACTGGGTAAATTCTGGCGGGATTATACCTGGCACGCCGCGCGTATGGCGGTGATTGATCCGGAACAGTTCAGAGGCATCCTCATCACGGACAACGAATGGCTGGGCATGGGCCGTGAGCTGGAAAATTATCATAACCAGGAAAACTGGGATGCCTTTGCCGCACGGCTGGCGCGGATGAAGCTGATTGACCCGGTGCGCGCCCAGGACATTGAAGTGACTGACCGGCATTGGGAAAAAATGATTGGCATCCTGAAAACAGCCATTACCCAGAGCAACTGGGAACATTTTGCCTCGCACGCCCACCATATGAAAATTATTGATCCGCAAAGATTCTCCCGATTGAAAATTGAAGACCAGGCCTGGGAGGGCATTATAGGCAAGCTCAATGACTATCGGCAGCAGGACATCACGGGTAAATTTACCAAGCTGGCCTCTTATATGAAAATTATTGATCCGGAAAAATTCAAGCTGGTGCGCGTCTCCGCACACGACTGGGAGGAAATAGCCGGCGAACTGCAGGCCAAGCGCGACAAGAATTACTGGGGCGCGTTTGCTGCCCAAGCTAGCAGAATCAAAACTTTATTAAACTAACCACGGCTTTTTCAGAATGTAAGCGTTTTTTAATCAAGCAGTCCCGCTGACTAGCGGGACGGCGCAGGCAAGTAGAATTAAAACACTACTAAACTAAAAACGAAATTTTTCGGTTATAAGCCTTCCACTATCTTACCGCCCCGTCGGAGCTTTAGCGTAGGCGGGGCTGCCCAGGCCAGCAGAATTAAAACTTTGCTTAACTAATAAAGTTAAATATAACCGTCCCAGAAAAAGACTGCTGATTTTTTATTGACTTATTCGCTAAATTTAGCTAAGCTTATTTACTTACTTGAGATAAGAAATGTTGCAAAAATACCAACTTTAACCTAATGGAGGTTCATCATGTACCGGTATGCACTTTTATTAATGGTGGCGGTCACCCTTACATTCGCTGGCTGCGCAAACAAAGAGGCTGATCTGAAAATTCAGCTCTCAACTGCCCAAGAGTTGATCAACTCCTTAAGGACTGAACGCAATGAGACAGGAGCTTTGTACAGTAAAGCTCTAGATGAGCGTAACGCAGCGCTAAACCAGCTCGACACCGCCAGACAGCAGATTGCCAAACTCGAACCTAGCCTGGCTGCCAAAACAAAGGCGCTCAAGGCTGAAAAGGCAAAGACTGCCAAGCTGATGGCGGACGTTGATAGCCTCAAGGCCGTCAGTGCCCAATTACCAAAGTGTTGGGAAGAGTTAGGCGAACAAAAAGCTAAAATCCAATTCGCTGACAATCAGATCTCGCAATTGCAGGAGGAGATCTCAGTACGCGATACCCTGGTCACCAATCTGATGCCCTGGTACGCCTACTACAAGCATGAGGCCAGCCGCGGATTCTTCAAGCACCTTTTCGGAAGTGGCCACGCAAAAAAGCCGGACATACCCGAACTACCCTGACCGCTGAAATCTACCCGATACTTCAGCTGGAACGACGCAAGTCGTTCCTTTTTTTTAATAAAAAACCGCCTGAGAGATAGCATCCCTCGGGAGGTTTTGAATTGGTGAAGTCCAGACAAACCCGGAAAACTACTTTATACACTGATGCTCTTGTCGAAGTATCAAATTGACGACTTTGATAAATTTCGTAGTATTCAGTTTTTGCAACGAGTACAGTTGCCAAGCAGTTTTGTGCGGAATTTTATAGTTGGACGTTCGTTTTTTGGCCATAATGTGCAATCCCTCCAGAAGTATTGAAAATTGATATTAAAAAAGTTTGAAACTATATTATACTCGCATGAGCTTTTTTGTCAAGCTCTGGCCGGTGACAAGACATTAAAAAAATGATTAAATAAAATTGTCAGAATATAAAAAAAATCGCCGGCGGTCGCTAAACGCAACCACCGGCTTGTTTGTAACTTTCTTTCGCATTCTCACTGAATGCTAGAAAAAGTTTTTTGGAAGGACATTACTATGAACAACCTTCCATACGAAGATCTGCTATGTTACCGTCACGCTAGTTACCACATCAGTACTCGCGAACGGCGACAACTTCCGGGTCGATACATCATTCCACTTAGGATTGAGAGTCACCTGCACAGCGTCTTGTGTGTCGCTGGTGACATACCCCATAACCGGGTCGGCAAAGTCGGGACACTTCATGGTATTCGCAACCTCGCTGGTAATCGGCCGGGACTTAATAAGCAGTAACTTCTTTGCCACGACAACATTCGTCACGCTCTGAGCGGAAGGCCCGGGGGGCGAACTGGTCGTGGCCATTGTCATCTTACAATTCGCCGCGCTCTGACCATTTTGGAAGCAGCCAGTCGAGGCGTCAGCCACCGTTCCGTCGAAATTCGCGCTGTTCATCTGCGAATTGATTGACAGTGGGTGACTATTGGCCGTCATATTTTCCGCGTTCATTTCCTGCTGCGAGATCATAGACGGCGGGCGGGCGATCTTGGCGTTCGGCGTATTCATCGTCATCGTAAATGTGATCGGCGGCGAAATAGCCGAAGCCAGAATCAAATTGTCGTTAACCACTATAATATCGTCCTCATTCACCACACCGGATGAATTGTCGGACAGCGCGCCGTTCTTCACGTCAACCAGGTACGCGGTTGGCGGCGAAGACGACTGAAAGCCAGCGTTCGATGCGATTGTGTTCATCGGATTGCTAGCGTCGAGACCGGGATCGTATTGAATCATAGCGCCTGTAATCTGGGAAGGCGGCGACACGTCGTTCGTCAGCTGAACCTGCGCAGCAGATGAGCCTGCAGGACATCCCATCACCATCACTGGTGCCATGAAAAAGAATACGATAGCCGCAAAAAAGACTTTTTTGAGCATGATTAGATGCTCTCCTTTCCTGTTTTACGGTTTCGTCAAAGAATAAAATTCGCGCTTTAGCATGAGCTATTGTGCCTGCACTCATTAGAGTGTTCAACATTTCCCACCTCCTATGTTAGGATAAATGCGCAGTGCAGTATTGCGCTGTAAATTGATTCCATTCAAAGCCAATAGCTACATGATTGCACGAAATATTCAAAATCAAAGATCGATCCATATAAGAAATTATATCTAACCCTAGCGCATTTGCCAAATATTTGTCAATGGTTAATTTTCTTAAATAATATAATAAATAATCGCGAGGCCACGCATGTCTGCCTCTGGTGGGAAGGTTGCTAGTTTTTAAACCCACTTTTTACTAAGGGTAGCCAAGGCTTTTATGCCTTGGCTGACAGTCGAGGCAGAAACGCCTCGACTACCCGATAATCTGCAGTGTTTTACACAATCAGCATCCCATCCCCAAAACTGTAAAAACGGTATTTTTCTTGGACGGCCTTATTGTATATTTTTAATACCTGCTGCCTACCGGCAAAAGCCGAGACCAACATTAACAACGAAGACTGCGGCAAATGAAAATTGGTAATCATGGCGTCAACCATTTTAAATTTATAACCCGGATAAATAAAAGTGTTAATCCAGCTCTTGAACCCTCCCTGCGGGGAGGTTAGAGCCCTCGCTCTAACCAAATCCCGCCGCAGAGCGAGGGCTCCGCGGCTAAACTTTTTATTCTGAAATACCGTCTCCAGCACCCGAACCGTCGTAGTGCCCACGGCAATAACGCGCCGGCCCTCTTGCTTTGCTTTAATCAATCGTTTTAGCGTAGCCAAATCCGCCTCTGCATATTCCACGTGTATCTGATGCTTTTCTATATCTTTAACTTTCACCGGCTGGAAAGTGCCATAACCAACATGCAGTGTTACGTATTCAAACTGTACGCCAAGATTTTTCAAACGCGCCAACAACCGTTTGGTGAAATGAAAACCCGCCGTGGGCGCGGCCACTGATCCGACTTTGCTGGCATAAACCGTCTGATAATCGGAAAGCTTGGCCAGTTTTTTTACGTACGGCGGGGTCGGCGTTGAGCCGATCTGATCGGCGATTTTATAAACCGCCTGCCTAGTCTTATTAAACCGTACCTGCCAAATTCCGCCTTCAAGCTTTTTAACCGTGGTGCATTCCAGCCCATGGGAAAATTTAATAATTAAACCGGCCCGTCTGGCTTTGCCGCCAACCAACGCTTCCCAAACCTGGCCGCGTAGAGGCTTCAATAAAAAAATTTCCATACGGCCACCGGTAATTTTCCGCCCCCAAAGGCGCGCCGGGAAAACCTTGGTATCATTAAAAACTAAAATATCCCCGGACGTTAAATATTTTTGCAGATTATAAAAAAAGTCGTGCCTGATTTTTTCCGTTTGGCGATCATAAACCAGCAGTCGCGAGCTGTCGCGGGGGCTGATGGGCGTTTGGGCGATTAATTTTGCCGGCAGATGATAATCAAATAATTCCCGTTTCATTTTCCCGCCGGCGGTAAATTATCTGCCGCTGGCTTCGGCGGAATGGTTGGACTTGCGCTGCCTGCGGTTTTATTCAAACTGATGTACTTTTCATGCAGTTCGAGTATAGCCCTGGCCACTATTTCCGGATTTTTTACCTGACGGAAATTAAATTTATCCTGCTCGGCCGCTGTCTGCACATGGATACTGCCGTACTTCAGCAAAGTCGGCAGCAGACCCTTCACCTCGCTGCTGACATCCTGTATCTGGTGCATGCGCAGCTCGGAAACCGACCTGTTAAAAAGGCCTTTCTGTTCAGCCGCGATAATCCTTTGGTCAGTAATGATCCAGATGTCCAGATAATAATCCATCCAGGCATAGTAAATCATGACAGTGGCAAAGAGCATAACCAGGCTGGCAAACAAAACAACTAATACATACAAAAGGCTAGCGTGGTTATCCAGCCAATCAGTATAAATATTCGCCGCCAGATAAAGCAAAATAGGTATCAAGCCGATAAATATTAAGTCAATGATTTTCTTAATTATAACCACCGGGTGCCGGCGCAGGGCCATCATCACCTGCTCATTCGGCTCCTTGCCAGGAAAATAAAATTTATTTAAGTTGATCATTGGCGGAATTTACAAAAGGCAGGGAAAAATTTATCGGCTCCTGCCATTTGACTTGATCGAGCATGACCATAGTGCCGGCGACAATGCCGACTATCAGGCCCAAAAAAACAAAGGTGGTGATAATCGTCGGCGCGCTCAAATGGCTATATCGCAAGATGTGATAGACATTCAAAATAAATAATAAAACAAAAAGCGCTACTCCTATTAAATAGACGATTAAAAATATAAATGGCGTAATATGCATATACTGAATACTAAGTTTGCGTTTAACGTTGTTGCGGCGCGTATCGGTTTCGTTTTAAGGTTGCGTCTTTATCAAATAAAGTCGTATAACGAAACCGTTTAACGATACGAGCAGCGAAACCGCAAACGATAAGCGATCACTCATAAAAAAATTAAACGGCTTTTGAGTATATAACTAACTATCAGTATAGCGCAGACTAAGCCTAATAACCAGCCAATTGCCTTGAAAAAGAAACGCCTCCCTGCTACAATAATTCCACTTATGCCACTCAAAAGGAATAAAAAAAAGAATTTAAAAATGTACCTGCCTTTACTGGCCGTGATCTTGCTGTCCGGGATGGTGGTTTTGGGTATTCGTCTCTGGAGCAATCAGACGCAGATTATAGAAACAACCAATTCTGCCAATCTTAACGTGAACCAGCTGCCAACTAATGACGATCCACTGCCACCGAAGCGTACGCCTCTGGGAACAGGGGAACCGAACTTTCTAAGCATTCCTGACCGCGGCATAGAAGCGCCGGTAGTCTTTATTACCGAGGCTGATGAAAAAGTCTTTCAGGAAGCCCTGACCAGAGGCGTGGTCCACTATCCTGACACCGCCCTGCCGGGCGAGCCGGGCAATCCCTACATTTTCGGCCACTCATCGGATTACCCCTGGAAGGCGGGAAATTACAAGCAGGTTTTCAAGCCGCTGATTGATATCCCGGTGGGGACGCAGGTAAAAATCACTAATGACCAGGGCGAACTTTTTATTTTCAAAGTTATTGAAACGAAAATCGTCGGGCCAAAAGACGTTTCCGTGCTGGACCAGTATAATTACGAGCGAACCATGCTGACTTTGCAGACCTCGTATCCTTTAAATACCGCACTCAAACGCTACATCGCCGTGTGCGAACTGGATGAACTGGCGACTTACGGCCCGGCAACCAATACTAACGGACAATAATTCCAAATTAAAAAAGACGCAATCACTCCTGTGACCACGTCCTTTGGAAATATGTCGATTTGAAAGAGCTATTAGAAACTGCGCTCTGCGCCACCACCACCGGACCGACCACCGCGGTCGGACCCACCACCGCCAGACGGGTGACCTGAGCCAGAATCATGGTGCGTCGAGCTAGCCATAGACGATTCAAAAGCATCAAGGACCACTTTAACCGGATGCAAATCCCGATAGGCCTGACGCTGTGCAGCGCTCAAATCTAAAGCTGCTTCAGCTAATAACCGCCTGGCTACTAGCCAATCAACCGGTTCTTTGAGCGCCATCGCTTCGGCCTTGGCAAGCTTGCTTTTTGCAGAAGCAACCAACTCCCTGGTCGTATCACCGACGCCTGACACCAGGATCTTTGGTTCCAGTTCTAAAAACATCTCTTGGGTGAATTTCAACGCTGTGGGGAAATCCTTTTTCGCTTGCTCCAGGCCTTTCAGTTTGGTGGGTGCGGAAGCGATGAGCTTAGAAAGATCTTCGGCAATGGTACTCACTTCCTGGGCAACTCCCAAGGCCTGGCTCACCTTGCGAGAATCATTCAACCTCCTGATTTTGGCTGTCGAATCGGTAAGAGTCCTGTTGGCCTGCGCCAACTTCTCCTCTAGATCGCCGAATTCACTGGTCGTACTCGGAGGATAACCTGACCTCATGGACTCCAGCGCTTCTAGCGCTTTCGACAATCTACTCTTCGCTTGCGCCAGATTACTCTCCGCGACTTGCACCAGACGGCTAATCTCCTTCAGCATTTCTCGGCGTTTGCGTTTTCGCGAAACAATCAGGATTATCGGTGTAACGATAATACCTATTACTGCGCAATAAATAAGGATTCGCCCAAGTACTCTCAGGGTTTCTTTTCTACGTTCGTCTTGTTGTCGCCGATACGCTTCGCGTTGCTGCCAGGCATCATTTCCGAGATGGGCAATGATCCCGTCAACTCCGGCCTTTGTCGCCTGAAAGTAATGTCCCTCTTTCAACGGTACGAACATAGAATCGTCTATAATATGCCCACAAACGACATCCGGCAGATCCCCCTCAATGCCGTAACCCGGTTGGATACGGACCTGGCGTCCTGCTGGATCCATGCTAATATGCAAGATGATTCCGTTATCCAGACCTTTTTTGCCTGGCTGCAAGGTATCAAAGAGATCCTGCGTATAGTCAGACATCGTGTAGCCACCTCTATCTTTGGTGGCGGCAACGATTATATCAATACTGGTCGAATCATCATAGACAGTGAGAATACTGTCTAGTTGACGTATTTCTTCCACTGAAAAAAGACCAGCCTGGTCCAGGACGTGCCCATGCTCCTTGTCGAATGCCGGCGCCTGCTGGCCGTATAACAAAGAACCTAACAAAACCATCCATACTATCATCACCTTTTCGATGATTTTCACGATTTACTCCTCTTCTGTTACAGTGAATACCTTTTGTCAATGAACTTAACATGATACGCATAAAACGATGGTTTGTCAAGCCATCGGTATCTTTCATTGCAAATGCGACAAATACCAATACTAATACACAATAAAAAAAGGCGCAGGTTTTCGTCCCCACGCCTTTGACAAGAAACTACTTTTAGCTAAGTTATGCCGCCCTTCGCAGGATGACTAACTTTTTAGTCGACCGGCAGAAAGAACGGAAACCTCTCTTGGTTACCACGCCGATATCCTCAATCCGGACGCCGCCTAGCCCCGGAATATAGATACCCGGCTCAATGGAATGAGTCATGCCGACTATGACAACAATCTTCCCAAAGGAAGTTGGACTGACGCGAGGCCCTTCATGTTCCTCAATGCCAATACCATGGCCAAGGCCGTGGCCGAAATACTTCCCATAACCAGCTTTGATGATTATATCCCGGGCAATCCGGTCTATCTGCTGGCCGGTCATGCCAGGGCGCGCCAGCTTGGCAGCAGCCTGCTGTGCCGCCAGGACGATCTCGTAAATCTCCCTTAACTTCCCGCTCGGCTCGCCCAGAAACACTGTCCTGGTCATGTCGGAATGGTACCCTTTGTAGATACATCCGAAATCAAAGGTGATAACATCGCCGAGCCGAAGCTTGCGATTACCTGGCATATGGTGGGGAATGGCGCTGTTCGGTCCGCTGGCAACGATTGTCGGGAATGATAACTCGTCGCAGCCTGATAATTTACGCAACCGCGTGCTCAGCTCGTGAGCGAGCTCAAGTTCCGTTCGGCCGACTTTTATCCGCCGGAGAATATAACGGAACGCCAGGTCAGTAAGCGCGGCCGACTTTCTTATCATGGCCAACTCATACGGCGATTTGATCAGGCGGACAATCTCGATAATCGGCTTGACGGCCTTGGTCTGCACTCCACGCTTTTTCGCGGCCTGCCTCAGTTTGAGAACGAATTTGTAAGAGCAGGATTCGCTGTCTGATTCGAAACCAAGATTGCTGCCCTTTTTTACCAGACGCAGTAAGGTTTCCAGCGGGCCTTCCTTGTCACAGATGACAAGTTTGATCAGCGGATTGCCGGCTACCAGGCGTTCTGCCGTACCCCGATACCGATCGTCGGTACACAGTACGATTCTTCTTGGCGTGATCAGAACGAGAGCGTCGCCAAGGCAATGCAGCTGGAGTCCCGTCATTCTGAAAATATTGGCGAAATCTCTGGTGAGCAGATAATCAATGCCTTGCCTGCGGCAAAGTCCTCTAATCACCGCCATAACTTGTTTAAGATCTCTTTTCATTACTCCTCCGTTGGTTCGAGTTCTTTTGTTTACTGCTTTTTGTTTCAATTCAATAATATTTCACCTTAACAAACGATAGCTAGACTGTCAATTATTATTTTAATAAATGTAAAGGGGATAAAAAAAGGGTGTCCGCCATCGAACACCCGCTTAAAGCTAATGAGAACAATCTTAGAGCAAATAATCGCACTAAATATCGTCCTCAGCTTCGGAATTCGGCATTACACCAAACAAACCATAAGCCCTAAAGAAAGCTGCCGGTACGTACGGGTCGCCGATTTCCAGGTGCAAATTAGAAAACATTATAACCCTCCTGGGAAAACGTTTTCCAGCCAAAGTATCAAAAAACTAAGGCTGCGGCCTTATTATACCAATCGACGGTAATACTGCCAAATGGCTTTTATATCAGCTTTTTTTGCAGGTCTTCCGGCACTTTTCTGCCTAAATGGCGATAGCCTGATTCCGTCACTACCCGGCCCCGCGGCGTGCGCGCCAGCAACCCTATCTGCATTAGAAACGGCTCATACACTTCTTCCAGCGTTGACTGGTCCTCGGAGATTGACGCGGCAATGGTATTTAAGCCGACCGGGCCGCCGCCGAATTTATCAATAATCGTGCTTAAAACTTTCCTGTCAACTTCATCCAGGCCGATGTGATCTATCTCCATCATGGACAAGGCATCAACAGCGCCTTGCGGGGTGACTTTGCCGTCGCCTTTGACCTGGGCGTAATCACGTACTCTTTTCAATAAGCGATTGGCAATGCGCGGCGTGCGACGGGCGCGGCGGGCTAGTTCGCCGAGAGCGGCAGGATGGACATCCACGTCTAATATATTTGCAGAACGCTTAATAATCTTTTCAATGTCATCATGGTTATAAAAATCCAAACGGAAAATCGTGCCAAAGCGGTCGCGCAAAGGGGAAGAGAGCAAATGCACGCGGGTGGTGGCGCCGACCAGGGTAAACTTGGGCAGATCCAGACGCAAGGTCTGGGCGGACGGCCCTTTGCCTACGACAATATCAAGGACATATTCTTCCATAGCCGGATACAGCACTTCTTCAATTACCCGATTGAGCCGATGAATTTCATCGATGAATAGAATATCGCCATCTTCCAGATTAGTCAGGATGGCGCCCAGGTCTCCGGCTTTCTCAATGGCCGGGCCGGAGGTGACGCGGACATTGACTCCCATTTCATTGGCAATGATGTAAGCCAGTGTGGTTTTTCCGATGCCCGGCGGCCCGTGCAGGAGGACGTGCTCCAGCGACTCGCGCCTCTGCTTGGCCGCGGAAATAAAAACATTCAGGTTATTTTTCACCTTGTCCTGCCCGATAAACTCCTTCATGCTTTTCGGACGCAAAGTCGTGTCAAGATTGCGGTCTTCCGGTCGCTCCTTGGACGTGATGGTTCTATTGTTTGGCAAAGCCATATAAATTAGCGTTTAGGCCTGCGGCTGGTCCGTTTCTTGGCGGGAGAATTTATGCGCTTGATTCTGATCAGGCCGGAACAGGTGATTATCTCAATGCCTTTTTTCTCCAATTCATCTAACAATAGGTTCATACCGATGGAATCCGATGACATATGTCCGGCAATCACAACGTTCAGATGGTTCTTTTCCGCCTCTTTTTTGTATTCCTCATGCAAATGCATACCGACGATAGTGCCGATGCCGGCCTGGGCGATTTTCCCGTACATTTCTTTCGACCCTTCAGTGCCGCCGGTGATTTCCGTCAGGGCGATGCGGCCGGTGAAATTTTCTTCGTTGCCAGTGTAAATCACCGGACCGGCTTTCAGCTTCATGCCGGCCTGGTATTCAGGTACAGTCTTCAAAATTTTTATCAGGTCGCCGACGCGCTCTATGTTTTTTTCTTCTTTCTTCAATAATTTCCGCAAATAATTTGCCACCATATTATCCGCGATAGTGTGGGTGCAAACTACGTCCAATCCCAGCAGTTTGGCGGCGTCCAGAACCCGGTTATGGTTATACGGCGCGATCGAACGGGAAACTTCCTGCAGGCGGATGCGCATCAGGCTTTCGGCGATGTTGATGGGCACGCCGTACATAGCCAGCACTTCTGCCTGCAAATCCATCACTTCATGCAAACCCGCCAGCGCCGGCCCGACCGGATGATGGGCCAAAACCAGGTCTATCGGCTTTTGCCGCGACAGTTCGCTGGCCAGCAAAATCTCCTCAGTCTCAACGTCAATGCCGGCTAAAATGCGCCTGACCGGCTTATCCGGATTCTGCGCGTACATGCGTGAATCGGAAAAAGGATTAGTCAGGCTCTCTAAATCAAACTCCCGCTTTTTTTCCGCAGGCAGGTTTTCATATATCTTATTTTTCCGGGCTAATCTCTTCCTGACCACGGTTTCTCCCCGCAGGTCATTCTTAATGCCCAGCTGTATGGCCAGGTTATAGATTTGCTTGATAGTCATCATATTTTTTAAAAATTTTATCGAATAAGGTACTAAAATCTTATCACTTAACTGCACCCCTTGACAAGCCTTGTCTCCTGTGATACTATTGACTGTTATTCGAAAAAATTCGCCAAAAAGGCCTATTTTACAACCAATTAAAAGCAAACGCCAAACAGTGCCCACTAACCTGCAGTTATAAAAGCTCCGTATATTTTTTAGTCTTCAGCGAAGACGCAATCTTTCACGGAAACCTGCACTCACGACAAGCATGGGGGTTGTTCTGAGGATAATTAGAGTTTTATTACTTTGATCATCCCTTGGAACAATCTTCTTGAGTGCAGATTTACGTGAAAAATTATACGGAGCCAGCCTGGGGATTGTCCTTCCGTATGATTATGGTATTATATTTAGACATCAGGAACGACAATCTTCTTGCTACCCCGACAGAAATCGAAGGTTTCTTACGGGGGACTACAGATTAGTGGGCATTTATTATATAGACGTACCTTTGACATCATAATGAAGCAAATACATTTAAACCTTTTTACACCTGCAACCTTCAAGGAGGTTCACATGCCAATACTTCTACAGATAGGAGTGATCCTGGGGTTCGCCGTAATTATTGTGGCAGCCTGGGCTAAGGCTAATCAAAAAGGGTGGCAGCGATTTGCCTTTTTGTGCACTTTGCTCATGTACCCCTTCGCCGTCAGTCTAGGCGAAAAGTGGTACCACCTCCATGGTACCCTCCCGTACCTTTTCGGCATAGAAAAGTACTATCTCGACAGTACTGACTACTCACCGGTCTTTCTCATGATTGGTTCCGTGATCGTAATCACGATCCTGTGCAAACCATTAGTCGGATGGATAGCAGCACGTTATTCTTCGATAGAAAGACTGCCGGGAAGGATTCAACCGCATTATATTGGCTTGGTCTTCTTACTGCTTGCGCTGTATGTTGCTGGTTCGGCCGGAGCCTATATGAACAGAAGAAACGGCTCAGCTCTTGGCACCAGCCTGGTGCACTACATTAGCCTTGGTACTGGCGAAATGATGGCAACTGCCGCTGACATCAACAACGATCTCAGCAAAAGTACTTCGCCAGAAAGTGTGAAAGGCAAACCGAACCGCAGCGCTGACCAGCAGACAGCTCCCGAAAAACCGTGACCTTCTCGGCCACACCCACCCAAACCGCTCATTTAAGGGGATAGAATTATGCCCCAATCTACTTACCCAACAAGCTACAAGCTCGTGTCGCATAGGACTGTGACTCGAGCTTCTTTTTTTATTGGCAAATCGCTTATAGCATATTGCTTATAGTTTTAATATTGTTTATAGCACTATAAGCTATACGCCATAAGCCAATCTAATCACTTACCGGCTCGGACAGTTTTTCCACGCCGATCAAACAAACTTCCTGCCAGGGCTTATAATGGCTTTTGAAAGTGTCGGATTTTTTCTCGCCATCAGCATAAGTAACCGTCCGGCTGAATTCGGCATCCGCGCCGGTGTGCGCTTTTTCCGTGCATTTCTTTACTCCCGGTGCCAAATCAGTAGTTTCCACTAGTTTGGATGGACCCGGCTTGACCAAATTATATACGCGCGGGTCTGTGACCTCTACCTTGCGGCCGTCCGCCGTGCCGTAAAAGCGGAAAATCAGGTCATTGCCGGATATTTCCGTGGTAAAAAGAATATGATGTCCGGTGTCATTAATAAATTTCATATCCGGCTTGGGATCATAAATGGTCGCGTCAGTACCGGCTGGTTCATAATAGGAGACGCGGTATGAATGGTTGGTCCGGGCGGTGATAGGCAGCCCGGCGTTGACGGCCGCGCGGAATGTCGTGGTGCCGATCTGGCACAGCCCGCCGCCGTATTCCGGAGTAGTTTTATTGCCCTTGATCACCAGCTCCGGCAGATAGCCGGTTGAGGCCTCAATCTTGCCCAGAGTTTTTACCAAAGAGAATTCCTCGTCAGGAGCGATCAAAATACCGTTCAGGGTGTTAGCGCCAACGGTTATATTGTGCCGGCGATTGGTCGGGCTGCCGGCAAAATTTGATCTGCCTTCGCCGATCAGCTCGTTGATTCCCAGATTATTCACTTTTTCCGTGGACAATTCCGGTTCAGTTTCTTTTACGGCCAAATCTATCTCTGTGATGCCCACTTGCCGGATTTTTTCATTAATATTTTCTCTGGAGGCCCGGATGTCCAGCTCGCGTCCCTTTTGCGAAGGCTGAAATTCAGTCACCTTGCCGTTCTCCATGCTGAATTTGCCTTCCTTTTTTTCTATATTAATAATCCCGGCCATCTCCTCCAGATAAGGCGTTAAGCTGCTGTCCGCCAGGCCTACAGTCAGTTTGCCATTATCAATTTCCAGCTCCAGCCACTGCCGTACCTGTTCCTTGTCGATTAACCAGGCATAATCATCATAAACAGCGGTAAAGGGCGCTGTCTCCAGCACCTGCCTGACTAATGGCAGTACCGTTTCCGCTGATGCGCGCGTTATTTTTGGATTATCCTCCTGCAACCGCAGAATCACCGGTGCAACGGACAGCCTTTCCAGCTGTCTGCCCGCCTCCTGGTAAATTTTATTATAATTAAATGCCTGGCCGCTTTTTTCCTGGCTGGTTTCCAGGCTATAATCTTCATTGATTATCAATCTAGAATTGACTGCCGGCTGTTCATAAGAAGAAACCTCCGCTGCCAGAGCTTCTGTCAATTTATCCTGGTCAATCTCCACGGCGACGCTGGTTTGATAGCCCGCCAGCCAATTATAAATATGCTCCGCCTCATTCATCCTGGCTTGCTCCGTTTTTAAGGTGTTAATGGTTTTATCAATGTTAAAAGAAATGATTTTTGAAGAAAGCTCAGGGTTGACCACGTCCCCGGCGGTGGAATGGATTACGAAAGATTCGTCACCGTATTTGAAAGGCAAACCCTGGTCGATTATCTCATTCATTTTGCTCTGGATAGCTTCCTGCGCCTGGTTATAGGACAGCCCGCCGATATCAAGCGACCCGACAGCAGTACCGGGATAAATTTTATCATTATAATGGGCATCAAAATAAAAAACAAAGCCGATCACCGCTCCTCCCAAAACGAAAATTGCCAGGAGAAAAATAATTATCCCCCGAAACCGCGGTTTTGGAATTCCTAATCCAGGTTTTTTATTTTTTGCATTTTTGGACATAAGAGGGGATTAATACAGCTCGATCATCCAGACGATTACCGTTAAAAAAGCCAGGGACAGCAGGAAAACGAATAATAAAATTAAAATGCCCTTGTCAGTTGCCGCCTGCGCCGGTCTGGGCTTGATCAGATCATATAAATACCTGACAAAAGTAAATATCAGGGCAACTAAAGCAAACAAGAACGTAAATATCGCCACTTCTATGATTAACCTCACGGAGCCGTTGGAAATGCCAAACTGCGGTATAAAAGCATAGACGAGCACAAAAATTACCGGCAAAGAAATCAATATAAAATCCGGCCAAATGGTAATTTTGGGTTCTGGCAGCAGCGGCAGAGGTTTATTTTTCGGCAGGCTGGCCGCTGTTTTTTTGCCGTTAAGCAACTTTGGCATATTTATCCGGATAAAATTTGATTTAACATCGCCCGGGCCAGCTTCTCCTGCTCAGCCTGATCGCTGAGAGTCGTAGAAATAAAAAGTTTGACCTGACGGCCCGCTTCCGCATCATCAGGCAAATTCTTTATCGGCCATAATAAATTTTGCTTGTCATCTGTTTCCAATACCGCAAATTTTCCCTCAAATTTCTTTATCAGCACCTTGAGCTGGTAATCCGGCCCTGATTTCGACATATTGATTCTTCCCTTAAATTTACTCTTCCTTTACTTTTACCACTGTCACCTTGCTGGCTTTAGAGGCTTTTGGCAGGACCACCGTCAAAACGCCATTCTTCATGGTCGCCCTGATCTTGTCCACTTTTACCTCGCAGGGCAGGATGATCGAGCGTGAAAAGCCTCCCCAATAGCACTCACGGTAAAAATAATCTTCTTCTTTCACTTCATGATCCTTGGCCCTTTTTCCGCGAACAGTAATCATATCGTTATTTACGGAAATATCGATATCTTCCGGCCTGACTCCCGCAATAGTGGATTTGATCACTATTTCGCCCTCAGATTGGTAAACATCCACGGCCAGCTGGCCACCATAATCCTCTTCATCAAGCCAGGTTTTGTTTTCAGGATTTTCCGGCATCGCGTTCTCTTTTTGCAGTTCTTTGACAATGTCGTATTCATTAACCTTTACTGAGGATTTCTTGTCGTTATTATTCATATTTGGAGGGTGATTAGTGATAAAAGTGTCTATATTATAATATACAAAAAATCTTTTGACAAATATTCTCTAACTGGCAGACTGGGCTTCTATCTTGACTTTTAATGAAATCCAAGCTAAAATTTTTTTACTAATCAAATTTACGGCCCTATCGTCCCCGCCCAAAGGGCGGGTCTGCCCTATGGGCAGATAACTGGCTGAGATATGTATTACGTTTATATATTACAAAATTCTAAGAATAAAAAGCTTTATATTGGATATACCAAGAGCATACGCCAACGTGTTCAAGAACATAATATTGGTAAAACAAAATCAACGAATGTTGCTGGCAAGTGGATATTGATTTATTATGAAGGATATCGTGATAAACGTGATGCAACGCAAAGAGAATGGAATCTGAAGCATCATGGTCGCCAACGAGATTTTCTTAAACAATCCATTAAATACAGCTTCGAATGATTTATGGCCCTATCGTCTAACGGTTAGGACACCACGCTTTCAATGTGGTAATCGGGGTTCGATTCCCCGTGGGGCTACCACTATCATACTTTCCAAAAATTTACCGATTTTCTCTCTGGCGCTGGATATGGCAAACCAGTGTTTTTGTGGGCGAAATTCTGGGATAGGGCGGACTTTCCCGAAACCCAGGACGAGGTT
>Ga0172379_10000959_pt1 | contig 63682 bp, 46 predicted proteins | sample GrowelOW334metaG_FD_119756 | JGI IMG/M metagenome (GOLD analysis project Ga0172379, IMG submission 119756) | Groundwater microbial communities from an aquifer near a municipal landfill in Southern Ontario, Canada - Groundwater well OW334 metaG | ecosystem: Environmental > Aquatic > Deep... | reverse complement strand
TAAGCAAATCCTGAAATTCCTTTGAAGCGGTGCGCTGAAGCAGGTAAGTCAGCGGCGCGAACACCATGACGTTTTTTTTCTTATGCTTCGCTCTCATTTTTCGGGACACTTCTTCGAGAGCGACCACCTGGCCGTAGCCGCCGTGGCCGGTGAACAGCGATATGTATCTGAACCCGTATCCGATCAGTTTCTCGACCATCTGTTCGGCGACATCCCGGATTATCGTTTTATCCACCCAGAGCGAGCCGCCGTGCGGCACGGTGTCGGCGCCGAGCGGAATCACCGGCAAAAAGAGGAATGTCCAGTCCGGATTCGCGGCGGTAAATCGTTTGCCGACGAACCGGAAGGCGTCGCGCGCGAAAATGATGTCAGTGCCGAGCGGCAGGTGGTCGCCGTGAAACTCGATCGGCGCGAACGGAATCACTACGAGGGTCCGGCTCCGGTCGAGGTTACGAAACTGCGCCGGGCTGAGTTTGTCCATTTCGAGTATATTGGTTGTTTCTTTCATAGTTTCTCCATCCTGATTTTAATTTTTACAGACTGCATTACACGGACTTGCCATATGAAAAACAAAGCGATCCGAATACACATAATAACATAATAAAATGGAAACGAACATTTAAATGGAAGTTGTGCGGCGTCGCAAAACGAATATAATCAACGCATGAAAACAAAACAATTAATTCTGATTATGTCTGTTGCGGCGATAGTCATCGGTTCTTCGGCGGCGAAGGCGGCGGTTAAGCCTGTAGACGTGCGCATCCCGGAGCCTGTGCTGGAAAAATCGCCGCGACTCGTCGAGCTGTACTGGAAGGCGTGGGAGATCGCGCTGACGAAGACGCGTAAGCCGCGTCCGGGCAGCGGATTCGTGAGCGATTACATGGACGAGGGATTCAGCGACAACATTTTCCAGTGGGACACGTGTTTCATGGTGATGTTCGGCCGTTACGCGCAGGATGTCGTGCCGGGCGTGAAATCGTTCGACAATTTCTACGCGAAACAGCACGCCGACGGGTTCATCGACCGCGAGATACGAGAGACGGACGGGACGGATTACTGGGGTCCGACGCACAATAACTCGATCAACCCGCCGCTCTATTCGTGGGTCGAATGGGAAAACTATATGATCAACGGCGACGCCGGGCGGCTAAAGCAGGTGTTCCCGTACCTGAAGAAGCATTACACATGGATTCAAAAAAACAGGCGGCTGCCGTCCGGGCTTTACTGGACGACGAACCTCGCGAGCGGGATGGACAATTCGCCGCGCACATATCCGGACGGCGACGATTCTGGGGTGTCATACGGCTACAGTTGGGTTGACCTGACGGCGCAGCAGGCGCTGAACGCGATGTACCTTGCCAGGATCGCGAAGGTGGCCGGGCTCGACGCCGATGCGGCGGCTTTTCAAAAAGACTACGACGAACTGAACCGGCTGGTGAACGAAAAATTCTGGGACAAGCGCCTGGATATGTATTTCGACCTGAACGCCAGAGGAATGCTGACGCGGGTTAAAACCGTGGCGTCGTTCTGGCCGATGCTGGCGAACATAGCGCCGGCGGACCGGACGAAACTGCTTGTGGAGCGGCATCTGATGAACAAGAAGGAGTTCTGGAGGCCGCATCCGTTTCCGACCGCATCGCGGGACAATATTTTGTACGATCGCGGGGGCGGCTACTGGAAAGGCAGCGTGTGGGCGCCGACGGAGTACATGATAATACGCGGGCTTCTGAACTATGGATACGACGATTTTGCGGCGGAGGCGGTGGAACTGCACCTGAAGAATATGTCCGATGTTCTGAGGGTGACCGGCACGATATGGGAAAACTACGCGCCGGAGTACGCCTCGCGCGGGAACGCCTCGGCGGGCAACTTTGTCGGCTGGAGCGGAGTCGGCCCGATCGCGATGCTGATCGAAAACATTATAGGGCTCCGGGCGGACGCGCCCGCCGACCGGCTCACCTGGCGCATCCGCCGAACCGACCGCCACGGAATGAAGAACTTCCACTTCGGCGACAACAAGAGCGTGACGCTCATCGCCGAACCCAGGGCGGCAAACACGGACCCGGCGACAATTACGATAAAATCCGACAGCCCGTTTGAGCTGGTTGTCGACATGCCGCAGGGCCAATTCACTAAAAAGGTAATTGCCGGAAACAACACATTTACCGTGCCGGAGCGCGATCAGGATTCCATGCAAATTAACCGGTAGGCAAGCGCCGCGCGGCCTTGCCTACGGGAGCGTCGCCGCGCTATAATCTGTCACCCGAACATTACGGGTTTTTTCTTTTATGCGAGGGGGTGAGAATATGGTCATCATACGCCGCAAAACGTGAACGCCGCTTGATGCGATGCAGGTTTTGTATCGCGAGGGCGGTTTCGTTAAAGCGGTTGCCGAGGCAGCCGGCTGTATTCTCTTCTCCTCGAGCGCATTCTAACTCGAATCCATCCAACAGTCGGCGAATAATCAGCAATCCGCAATAAGCGCATTTCATGTTTTGAGCGTAAACGGCGTTGTAATGGTTTTGCATTTTTAAAACGGATATAAAAAAATGAAAAAAAGGGAGAAAGTAAAAGATGGCTGATTACAGACAGATGTGGACCAACCTCGGCATGGACCTCGCGAGGCACGACGAACTGCTCGGGGTTTTAGGGCAGGCGTACACGCAGATTTACGTTGCGCAGAAGGGCAGGCCGGAGGGGATGCAGTATTTCGATTTCGTGGTTAGCGAGGCGCACGGGCTTCGCATTCAGGAACTGCAGGAGCATAGGGACAAGGGCGGCAAGGTTATCGGCGCGTTCTGCGTGTTCGCGCCCGAGGATATCGTGATGGCGCTCGGCGGGATTCAGGTCGGCCTTTGCGCGGGCGCCGATTTCGCGGTTCCGGACAGCGACGGCCTGATTCCGGCGAAAACATGCCCGCTCGTCCGGGCGTCGCTCGGTTTCAAAATGAACAGGACATGCCCCTATATCCAGTCGTCTGACTTGCTGATCGGCGAAAACACCTGCGACGGCAAGAAGAAGATGTACGAGGTTCTCGGCGAATATCATCCGACGTATGTGATGGACGTTCCGCAGAAGAAGACGCCGGCGGGCCGCGATATGTTCATCGGCGAGCTCAAAGAACTTGCGGTTAAGCTCGAAGCGGAAACCGGGAAAAAGCTGGACGCGGCTTCGCTCGCCGCGGCGACCGGGAAGCTCGAAGCGAAGAAGGCCGCCATCCGGAGGCTGAACAAGGTCCGCTCCTCGGCCCCGGCGCCGATCTCCGGGCTCGATGCGCTGCTTGTGTCGCAGATCGCTTTCTATGACGACATAGACCGCTTCACCGGCAAGGTTAACGAACTGGCCGCCGAACTTGAAGCGCGCGTTGCGAAAAATGATGGCGTTTTCTCCGAATCCGCCCCGCGGCTTCTTTACACCGGAACGCCGCTCCCGCTCCCGGACTGGAAGCTGTTCTCGATCGCCGAGTCGCTGGGCGCCGTGTTCGTCGGCGAGGAATCCTGCGTCGGCAGCCGCTATTATTCAACGACTACACCAGAGAGCGACGGAACGCTCGACGGCCAGATCGCCGCGATTGCGGACCGACTCCTCGGAACTCACTGCGCATGTTTTACTCCCAACAGCGAACGCATCGACGATATTGTCGCCATGGCTAAGGAAACCAAGGCCGACGGCGTCGTTCACTATAACCTTTCGTTCTGCCAGACGTATGCGGCTGAAGCGGTTAAGGCGGAAAAGGCGCTTAAAAAGGAAGGCATTCCGGTCCTGTCGCTCGAATCTGACTTCTCGGCCAACGACGGCGAACAGCTCAAAACCCGCCTCCAGTCGTTCATGGAAATGTTGAAATAGGCGCGTTATCAGCGTCTTGCAACTAATCAAAAACAGCCGCGGCGAAACTGTCGCGGCTGTTTTCGTATGACCGGCCATTCGGACAATAACAAATATTGACGAACAGAAGAGGGGACATTATAATTGAATAGTTGTTCATATATGATGGAGGACGCATGGCGGCGAAAACTAAAGATACATGCACGGTTCAGTTCGTTCACAAAGAAGCGGTGGACAGGGTGAGAAGCCGGATGAAGCCGGAAGAGACGATAGCGTTGCTGGCCGAAACCTTCAAGGTGCTCGGAGATCCGACGCGGGTTAAAATTCTTTATGCGCTGCTGACGGCGGAGCTTTGCGTTTGCGACATCTCCAATCTTCTGCAAATGAGCGAATCGGCGATTTCGCACCAGTTGCGGATTCTCAGGAACACGCGGTTAGTGAAGTACAGAAAAGAAGGCCGGATCGTTTACTACTCGCTTGCGGACGATCATATCAGGAGCCTGTTCAAGCAGGGATTGGACCACGCGGAGGAATAAATTTTTTAAACGTAAATATGAATATATGTTCAACCATAGTTTCGTCTGACGGGGTGATATTGTGAAAAAGAATTCGGGAATCGAAACAGATGACGGAAAGATCGAGTTTGCGGTGGGCGGGATGGACTGCCCGAGTTGCGCCTCGAATTTGGAAAACGCTTTGCGCCAGATGGAAGGCGTTGAAGAAGCCAGAGTGGATTTCATGAATGAGACGGTAAAGGTCACGCCGAAGCGCGGAGGGGCGGCCGCGGGCGACATCGCCAGAAAAATAGCGCAGGCGGGTTTTCAGGTTCGCAACGGCGGCGGAGCGAAAACAACGGTATTGCATGTTGACGGAATGGACTGTTCCGAGGAATCGACTGTGATAGAGAAAAAGTTGAAGAGCCTGAAGTGCGTTTCGGTTGTCGGGTTCAACCTCGTGGCGGGCGATATGACGGTGGAGCATACGTGCGCGGTGGAAGAAATAATCGGCGCGATAGCGAGCGTAGGATACAAGGCGAGGGCGTTGACCGCCGCGGGGCATGCGCCGGCGAAAACGACGTTTTGGGAAAAGCGCGGGCAGGCGATTCTCACAGCGGTTTCCGGATTGTTCGTTATCATCGCCTACATTCACAGTTATGAGCACAAACAGGCCGACGCGATGACATATGTTTTGTATCTGACGGCAATGATTTCCGGGGGTTGGCATACGGCGAGGAAAGGGATTATGGCGCTCAGGAATCTGAGTTTGGACATGAACTCGCTGATGATGATAGCGGCGGCCGGGGCGGCGGCGATAGGGCAGTGGAGCGAGGGAGCGATGGTTGTATTTCTGTTCGCGGTGGCAAACCTGCTCGAGAATTACAGCATGGAGCGGGCGAGGCGGGCGGTCGGCGCGCTGATTCAGGTCGCGCCGAACAAGGCGACGGCGATACGAGGAGGGGTTGAGGAGGATGTGGATGTAGGCGACATCCGGGTTGGTGAAATGATAGTCATTAAGCCGGGAGAGAAATTTCCGCTGGACGGAGAGGTTGTGAAAGGGGGCGCCTATGTGAATCAGGCGCCGATCACGGGAGAATCGCGCCGGGTATATAAGGCGGCCGGCGACGAGGTTTTCGCCGGAACGCTCAACGAGCAGGGAGCGGTGGAGGTTCGGGTTACGAAGCTGTCCGCGGACACAACGCTTGCGAAGATCATACACATGATACAGGATGCGCAGGCGCAGAAGGCGCCGACGCAGCGGTTCGTGGATAAATTTGCGAGATATTACACGCCGGCGGTGATCGCGCTCGCGGCGCTCGTGGCGGCGGTTCCGCCGCTTGCGTTCGGGCAGCCGTTCGGAGGGTGGTTTTACAGGGCGCTCACGCTGTTGGTGATAGCGTGTCCGTGCGCGCTGGTGATCTCGACGCCTGTGGCGGTGGTGAGCGCGTTGTCGGCGGCGGCGAAGGGCGGCGCGTTGATCAAGGGCGGCGCATATCTTGAAGCGATGGGCGGCATTAGAGCCGTCGCGTTCGACAAGACCGGAACGCTTACAGCCGGAGTTCCGAAAGTTGTGGAAATCGCGGCCGCGAGAGGGAAAAGCGAGGCGGAAATATTGAGTGTCGCCGCGGCGATAGAGTCGCGGTCCGAACATCATATAGCGAAAGCGATAGTGGAAAAAGCGAAAGAGAATGGGGTGTCGTTTCCGGGCGTCGACGATTTTGAGTCTTTCACGGGAATGGGCGCGAAAGGGAATGTCGGCGGCGCGACATACTATGTCGGCAACCGGCGACTGTTTCAAGAAAAAGGGTTGCGGACGGACGCATTTGACGAGCGGCTGAACGCGATGGAAGGGGCTGGCCGGACGGCGGCGCTGGTCGGCGACGAGAGGGAGGCGCTTGGCATGATAGCGCTGGAGGACGCGGGGCGCGAGAGCGGGGCGGAAGCTGTGCGGCTGCTGAAAAAGGAAGGGATTCAGCGGGTGGTGATGCTGACAGGAGACACGGCGGCGGCGGCGAACGAGATAGGCGCGCGGCTGAAAGTCGACGAAGTCCGGGCCGGTTTGCTGCCTGAGGACAAAGTGGCGGCGGTCCGGGAACTGCTGAAAAAATACGGGGCGGCGGCGATGGTGGGCGACGGGGTGAACGACGCGCCGGCGCTTGCGGCGGCTACGGTGGGCGTAGCGATGGGAATCGCCGGAACGGACGCCGCGCTTGAAACGGCGGACATCGTTCTGATGACCGACGATCTGAGGAAGCTGTCATTCGCGATAAGGATCAGCCGCAAGTCAGTGTCTGTCATAAGGCAGAACATAATACTCGCGCTTGCGATTAAGGCGGTGTTTCTCGCGGCTGCGGTCGCGGGAGTCGCGACGCTGTGGATGGCTGTGTTCGCCGACATGGGGGCCTCGCTGATAGTCATATCGAACGGGCTGAGGCTGATCGGCTACAAAGACGTTAATGAAACCAAATCATAATGGCGGAGATGGGATAATCGGCAAATTGCGCGAGGCTGGTTAGTATTTCAGAGAGCACAGCACTGCGCTGTGGTCCATGAATCCGTTTGGCGTTTTCGCCGATATATCGAGGCGGTTTTTGTTTTCCTTAAGTATCGAGCATTTATCCCTGGAGAAGTTTGAAATAATGTGATCGAGGCATTTTCTGAGCGTTTTCTTTCCTATGCCGAGCACGCCGGGTTCCTTGATTTCCCAGGTTGGTTCGTCCGAGTTGATCATGTTCAGATCTGATTTTTTCTGTTCGGAAAAAGCGGAGGCCCAGCAATCATTCAGCTTGGCCATATCGTCGACTATTCCTTTTTTCAGAAGGCTGCTGCTCCTGTCCTGAGCCGGATCGAAATTGAAGTCGCCGGACATGATCACGCCGTAGCCCTGCCTGTCGTATTCAGCGATCAGGGCCAGAGAATCGCATATCTGAGTTCTCCTAATGGCGAAGTCCTTGTCGTTGAGCGGGCTTGAAGTGTGAACGTTGACGAGCTTGACGATCTCTTGTTTCAGCAGTGTTCGCTGCGAGACGCAGACGTAGTCGTTTTTCACCTTTTTGCATTCTTCCTTGATCGGTTTCACGGTGACGATTCGTGCGGAACACAGCAGGAATCCGTTTCCTTTCTCGCATGTGTCTATGTATTCGAATTTTTCCATATTGACGCCCATGCAAAGCTCGCCCTCGCATCTGACGTCGTATTTGCCGGGAAAGAGAATCTTTTCCGATTCGAGTCCCTCGCGGTCGATTTCCTGAATGAAAATGACGTCCGGCCCGATTTTGCTCAGGCTGTCTTTCAGGACGCCGAGGTTGTAAAACGGCGCCTTGAATTTCCTGTTGTAGTTGGCGCGCGTTACGCTCATGTTGCCGATGTTCGCGGTGAGAACGGTGAAAGTGTTTGCCTTTTTAGCCGGTTTAGCGGCTTTCGGCGCGGCGGCCTCGATTTGAGACGCGGCTATAGCCGCGCAGAGCATTGCCATAACGATTGTCTTTTTCATGATGCTGAACCTCATATATAAATAATTGCCTGCTCAGGCATTACGTCGTCATGCCCACCCATGTCGCGGACGACTTGAAACCCCGGTTTTGCGCGATGTAGTCCCAGTGTGCGGTTGCGATCGCCTCGAACAGCGAATCGACATGATGTTTGTATTTGCGGGTGTCAATGATTTTCAGATAGTGTTTGCATTCGTCGCAGGTGAACACGGAGTAGGGGTCTTCGATATTTTCCGGCACGATCAAGCCGACGGTTTTGTGGTCGGTGTTGCCGCAGTTTGAGCATTTGAGGCGCGTGAACAGCCAGTCGCTCTCGCAGATTCCGCAAACGAGATGGCGGAAGCCTTCCTCTTTGACGAGTTTCGACATCAGAGGTTTGCCGCCGCAAAGCGGGCATGTCGCTTCGTAGACGCCTTCCTGGTTGTCGAGCAGCTTGCGGCCCTCGCCGACGAGGCGGCCGATGTAGTTGCGCATTGTCAGGAATGCGACGAAGGCGAGCTGCGCGGAGGCGGCGTCGGGGTTTTCCGGCGTCACCTGGCGGTCCATGAAGACGAAGCGGGCGAACGCGGTCGCAAGCATTTCGCCGGCTTCCTTCGCGTCGGCGTTTTTCGCTTTCTCCACATCCGGTTCAGTCTGGCCCTCTTCGCAAAAAAGCGCGCACATTTTTTTAAAGGCCGGGGCGGCGGCGGTCCAGTTGATTTTCGCCGTGGCAAGATCGAAGAACGGGTAGGGGCCTTTTGCCGCCTCTGCCGGCGCCGCCAGCGGCTCGCCTATCTCCGACGGGTCGACTTGCGCGCCTATCTCAATTATCTTCGAATAAAGATCGAGCGCATCGACAAGGTCGTTTCGAGTCTCTTTCAGCTCAACAATTCTTTTCCGCATCTGTTCCACTATTTGCTTTTCCATTTTCAGCCGTTATCTTCCTTAATATTATTCGGCGGCAGGTTTCGCCGGCCGCCGGCTAAATGATAAGGCATTCCATTAAAGATAAAAAGGTCGGCGGTTGATTTATCCGGGAATGAGAAATTACGATCAGAATCAATCTTCCTCTTCAAAAACCAAATTATTTGTTATAATTGTATGACATGAAAGCGATATTTAGGGCAAAAACTAAACGGAGGCTGGCAAAATGAAAAAGCAATTGAAGGCGGCAATGCTTGTGGCGATGAGTGTAGTGTTGTCGCTGGCGATTATGGCTAAACCGGTTTTGGCGCAGGAAACGACGACTTTTGAAGAGGCATTCGGAGCCGCGTCCGCGCTTGCGATGTATAACGTTCAGGTAGTTGTCGGACTCACTGCGGACGCATATGCGAAAGATGTATACAACGGGGAAGATGCGAAAGCAGTTGTGGCCGAGCAGAAAGGCGCGCTCACGACTCTCGACGGTTATGTCGTGAAATTGCTGAATCTTACGACTTTAACGGAGGCGGACAGAAAGTCGCTGAATGATATATCCGGCTGCCTGAAGAAGCTTGGCTATACGGCGGACGCATTGACGGCGTATATAGATTCGCAGACTGATGACAACGCAAACGATTTTCAGGCAAAGCGCAAGGATTCATACAACACGTTAGCGGAACTGCTCGGGCTCGAAAAAATCACGGAATAATAAACGGATAGCAAGTTTATTAGCAGGAAATGCCCTGCCGGCGATTTTTTGCCGCGAAGAGAACAAGAAAAACAAAAAGGCCGCTCTATTGAGCGGCCTTTTATATTTGCTTTGAGTCGCGGGAATCGTTTAGCCCGCTTATTATGTTTCAGCCTAACAGCTTGGACAATCCTGACAGACCTGATGCGATGCGCTTCGGGTTGAGGAGGTCTCTTCTCGAAGCGTAGCGTGACTTGTCGTGTTTCGACAGGTCGGCTTCCATCGAGAACAAAGCATCCTTGTAGTGAAGCACGTAGAAGACGGAGACGTCTTTGGCGTCCTGCATGACGTGGGCGTCCGGGTAGCGGCTCTTAATTTCGGCTACGCGGTCGTTGGCGAGTTTGAGCATGTCCTCGCGCGTTCCGAATTCGAGAGCGCCGGTCGGGCAGGTCGTCACGCAAGCCGGCTTCAGGTTGTTGGTGATGCGGTCGAAGCACAGAGTGCATTTGACATAGGGATCGCCGGCCTTCGCGCGTCTCGGCACGTTGTAGGGGCAGGAGAATTCGAGGTCTTCGATCTTCGCGGTTTTGTCTGTGTACAGAACGGCGCCGCTTTCGGTTTTCTCGACTGCCGTGGCGTCGTAGCCGTCGGCCATGATCTTGCACGGCGCATCGACGCAGTGGCGGCACTGATCCTTGAGGAAGGTCCAGAGCAGGTTGTTGCCTTCGCCCGATTCCTTATAACGGATAATCGTATAAGTTGAAGCGGACATATCGGGCGGGTTTTGCAGCGTGCCCCGGTTTTTGGTTTTCTCGTATGGCAGGCGGTTCCAGTTTTTGCAGGCTGCCTGGCAGCCGCGGCATCCGATGCAGCGAGATGTATCAATGAGTTTGGCGAATGACATTCAGATCACCCCTTCCTCTCGATGTTGACCATGAACGCCTTTGATTCAGGGATCATGGTGTTTGCGTCACCGACTGTCGGGGTGAGCAGGTTGGAGCTGTCTCCGCCGTCCGAGGGAGTCAGCCATCCGAAGTGCCATGTGGTGCCGACCTGATGCACCGTCTTGCCGTCGATGATGAACGGTTTGAGGCGCGAGGTGACAATCGCGATCGTGTCGATCTGGCCGCGCGGCGATTTGATGACGACCTTGTCGCCGCTCTTGATGCCTTTGAGCGCCGCCAACTCAGGGCTGAGTTCGCAGATGTTCTGCGGCTGAAGTTCGATGAGCTGTTTGTTCCAGCGTGTCATGACGCCTGTCTGCCAGTGTTCGGACACGCGGTAGGTGGCGCAGATGAACGGGTATTTCGGGTTGCACGTCATGTAGACGTCTTTGCCTTCGCTGCTCTCGCCGACTTCGCTGAACATCTTGATGGTCGGGTTTATGCGCTGAGAGGAGAAGAGGTTTTTCTCGACCGGGCATTCGAGTGGTTCATAATGTTCCGGGAACGGGCCGTCATTCAGAGAACCGCCGCCGAACAGGCGCCCGTATCCTTCCGCGTTCATGATGAACGGGAGCTTGCCGCCTTTTTCGTCGGTGAGCGGGGGCGCCGCGTTGTCCGCCACGTCGTTGAGCCACTTTTTATTCTCCGCGTCCCACTTAATGACAACACGGTTCGGGTTCGTGGGAACGCCGTTCGGATCGACCGACGCGCGATTATAAATGATGCGCCGGTTGATCGGCCAGCTCCAAGACCAGTTCGAGAACAAGCCTATGCCTGATTTGTCCACGTTGTCGCGCCGCATCGTCAGAAACTCGGTGTCGGACACGCTTCCGCTATAAACCCAGCTTCCGCAGCAGGTGGACCCGTCGTCCATCAGCTTCGTGAAGTTCAGGACCTGTTTTCCCTTCTTGAACTCCGTGCCGTCCGCCGCTTTTCCGTCAAGCATCCACTTGCCGTTGATTTCCTTGGCGATTTCGCGGACGCTGAAATGTCCCTTTTCGTCGAAATAGTTCCACCATAGTTTCGTGATGGGTTCCGGGAACTTGCCGCCCTCTGTTTCATAGAGCTTTTTGACTTTAAGGCAGAGCTCGGAAATGATGTCGCCGTCCGGAAGCGCTTCTCCCGGCGGATTGACCGCTTTGTAGCGCCACTGAACCCAGCGGCCGCTGTTTGCGAGGCTGCCTTCCTTCTCGACAGACGAGGCGCACGGAAGCATGAACACTTCCGTCTTGATCTTCGCCGGGTCCATGCCCGGGCCTTTCCAGAACGAGCCGGTCTCGTTGTCGAACAGGTTTACGTTCACCATCCAGTCGAGAGTGGTGAGCGCGCGCCGTGTCTTGTTCGAGTTGGCGCCGCTGCAGGCCGGGTTCTGGCCCCATGCGAAGAAGCCTGAGAATTTGCCTTTCGACATCTCGTCGAAAATCATAAGCCACGAGGCGTTCTGCCCGTCGTCGAGCTTCGGCATCCAACTGTATCCGAAATCATTTTCCTTTGTCGCGTTGTCGCCGTAGAAGGCTTTCAACAGGCTCACTATGTACTTCGGAGTGTTGCTCCACCAGTTGAGGCTTTTCGGGTCTTTGGTGGCGGGCGTGAACTTCTTGTTGTAGTCCGCGAGCGTCGGGGCGGACGCGACCGGCTGCTTCAGATAGCCGGGCAGGATGTGGAACAGCAGGCCGAAGTCTGTCGAGCCCTGTACATTGGCTTCGCCGCGCAGCGCGTTGACTCCGCCGCCCGCGATACCGATGTTGCCGAGCAGCAATTGAATCATGGACATCGCGCGGATGTTCTGCGTGCCCACCGTGTGCTGAGTGAATCCCATCGCGTACAGGATCGTCGCCGACTTGCCGGGGACGCCGGTTGACGCGTACGCCTTGTAAACCTTGAGCAGGTCTTCCTTCGGCGTTCCGGTCACGCGCGTCACGAGGTCGAGGTCGTACCGCGAGTAATGCTTCTTCAGAAGCTGGTACACGCAGTTCGGATTCTGAAGCGTCGGGTCCTTAATCGGGATGCCGGCTTCGTCGTACTGATAGGCCCATGTGGCCTTATCGTATTTGCGCGTCTCCGGGTTGTACCCCGAGAAAAGGCCGTCGTTGAATTTGAAGTCCTTGTTGATGAGAAGCGAGGCGTTCGTGTAGTTGACGACGTAATCCTTGTAGATAAGATCGTTGTCGAGGATATACTTGATCATGCCGCCGAGGAACGGAATGTCCGTGCCGGAGCGCAGGCGCGCGTAGATGTGCGCTTTCGAGGAAGTGCGGGTGAACCGCGGGTCCACGTTGATCAGGATGCCGCCTTTTTCGATAGCCTTGGTGATCCATTTGAAAGAAATCGGGTGATTCTCGGCGGGGTTGCTCCCCATCGCCAAAATGACGTCACTGTTCTGGAAGTCGATCCAGTGATTTGTCATTGCTCCACGTCCATACGACTCTGCCAGAGCCGCAACAGTGGCTGAGTGTCATATGCGGGCTTGGTGCTCAATATACACCAAACCCAGACTCCTTAGGAATTTTTGATAGATGTAGCACTCTTCGTTGTCCATCGCGGCGCTTCCGCAGGAGGCGATTCCGTTTGTGCGGTTTACTAATTCGCCCTTCGCGTTCTTCTCCATGAAGCTCGCGTCGCGGCTCTTCTTGATATTCTCCGCGATCTTTTCCAAAGCCCATTCCCATGTGACTTCCTTGAACTCGCTTGCATAGGGCGCGCGATAGAGCGGCTTCGTCAGCCGCGACTCGCTTGATACCGTTTGGAAGTACGAAGCGCCCTTGCTGCACAGCGCTCCGCGGTTGATGGGCGCGTCCGGGTCGCCCTCCATGTTGATGATCTTGCCTTCTGATGCGAACACCAGTATGCTGCAGCTTACGCTGCAATAGGCGCAGATCGTGGTGGTTACCGTGGCATTCTTGGTTCGTAGTTCAGCCGCATAAGCCGTTGTGCTGTCGCCTATGCCGAACCCTGCGCCGCTAAGCGCGATGCCGGCAACCGTTGCCCCGGAGATCTTTAAAAAGTCTCTTCTGGTCAACTCCATGGTGTTTCTCACCCACCCCTTTCCTTATTTGTTTGTTATTTAATTCACAAGTCAATCTACTCTTTTATAAGTTATAAACAGATTTACTACAAGAAAAATAAAAAAAACCCGATTTCGATTATGTCTAAGGCGGCATAACGATTGTTGCGGACTTCCGTTTAAGGAGGTTGAAACGATGGAAAACTTATGCGGTTATTTGGCAGGAATTATAAATATATTAATCAATTTGGCCTGGCTGCTTTGTCTATTTTGAAACTTGAAAGATGTAAACCGGGCCTTCTTGGTATGCGAGACTTAATGATTCCGGATGCGTGAGGGCCCAAGAGAGCTCAATCGGAGTTGAGGCGCCTTGGCCGACGATGTACTCTCTGGAAGCGAAAAGAAGATCGGTTTTGTTCAGTCTCAGTTGATCGAGCCATGCATAATAGTCTGCTTTGCCGCGAAAAATGCCGTTCAGGCTGGTTGAGTCGCGCGGAGGTTTATAGCCGGCGTTGTTTCTCGACTCGCGCTCGTAGTCGTGGAAGAGCAGGTTAGGGCGTCCGTCGAGATTCGCGTAGATTACTTTGTTTTTGAGCCGGTTTCCGTAAAGCCCGTAAGGCGAACAGTTCCCGGCGTAAGCGATAGTCAACGGTTCTTCGACGGAATCAAGCGCGCGCCAGCCGGCTGCGAGGTAATGGGCGCCGTACCAGTCGTAGCGGTCCAGAAGCATGTAGCCGGATTTGAGCGGAATCAAAGCGGCGATCGCCAGAATCAGAAGAAAGACCGGCGACAGTCGGCGGCTTCCTTTGGCGAGCAAAAAGATCGCGGCAAGAAATAGGATTGCAGATAGGATGGCGATGACGGCAAGCGGGAGCGCGTCGAAAGCGAAACCTTTTCCTATCAATGAGTTGTGAAAAAAACTCATGAAGCGGTTGGCCGAAGGCCAGTTGCCGATAAGCAGGCCAGGAACGATAAGCGCCCAGCTCCAGCGCCGGCCGGAGCGCTCGATCAGCCACCCCGCGAATATGAACAGCATGAAAATGCCCGGAATTACGAACCTCGCGTTGTTCGCAATGTTGTATGGATTCACAAACCAGAATAACGCCAACACAACCGGGCCGAGCATGAAAATGTAAATCGGCGCAAAGTCGATTTTGACGTCTCTTTTATTTTTAGAGATATTAGCAAGCAAAAGAAGCGCGGCGCCGGCCAAAAGCCAGATGCCGAAAATGTTTTCGGAAATGATTTTCCCGAACGTTTTCAAGTCGCCTGCCGGCGTGTGAAGGTATGAGCGCAGCATGGCGTCGCGCGTGAATGCGCCTTTGAAGAGGGAAAAGCCGAAGAGATCGACGCCGAGCGGGTAGAACGGGCTGCCCGTGACCGCCAGATTGCGAAGATACCAGTACGAACCGGTCAAGGCCGCCGCCGCTATGAAAAGCAGGAAATGAGCGAATTTCTTTTTGTCATCGCGCGCGGCGAAAACCAGCGGAGCGAGAAGCGCGACGAGCAGAACTCCGAGATGTTTCGAGCCGAGCGCCAGCCCTGCTGCGAGCCCGGCGAGAAGAACCTCGTAGCGCGATCTTTTTCCGTCGCTGTCCGGCAGCAGAAAGGCAGCCGAGCAGAGGAACGCCGCCGCAAAAAACAGGTCGACGCCGAACTGCTGGACCTGATTCAGAGCGACCGGCGCGAGCGCGGCAGCCGCAGCCGCCGCTGCGGAATTGCCTTCGCTCAAACCGAGTTTCTTCCCGATCCTGAACGCCGCGAAAACGGACATTAAAAGGCAGGCGGCCTCCATGGCGCCGGCGAGCAGGTCGTCGTGAAGAGGCAGCGCCAGCCATAGGTAAATCAGTTCGCCGTTTGCCGGGTAATAGGTAGTCGCCTGCTCGGGGCTGAGAGTTTGAACGAGCGTGATACGCCCGGCGCGCAGCCATTCGGCAGGAAAGACGAGATGGTCGAGAAAGGCGTCCGTCGGCGCCGGGGGCATGACCAGCGCGAAAGCCGCCGCGATGACGAACAGAACGGCGAAAATGCCGACGATCGAAAGCGGGAAAACGCTTTTTCTTTCTTTCGCTTGCTCTGAAAGTGAATCCATGTCCGCGTTCTTTGCCGGTTTCAAGCCGCGCCGGTAAAACAAAAAGATGATAATAAATATCGCCGTATGCGCGGCGAGAACGTATCTGAATACGATCAGGCCGAACGCGCCAAGCAGTTCGAGACTGAGGACGATGAGCGCTGTTGAAATAACGAAAGAAGCGAGAACGCGCCCGGCGCCGCGGCGGCAGTCCGGCAGCCATGAGGCGGCAAGCCATCCGGAAAGCAAAACCAGGCCGTTCAGCGACAGGAATTTTAGAACCGAGATAAACGCGAACTTGTCCATTCGCAAGTATTATACCCGAAATCTTTTCTCTGTGTCTCTGTGTCTCCGTGGTTTAAATGCGAACGGGAAATGGGCACCGGCAAAGCGCTATTTGAGAATGCCTGTATCCGATTTCCCCGCCATGTCCCGAATCTGCTATAATGTTCGCAATCTCGAACTGGAGGCGGAACGCATGAGCGGCAAAGGCAGGAAAGTCAGGTTCGCAGTCGTAGGTTGCGGGCGGCAGGCGTGGCTCGGATTTTTTCCGTGGATAAAAGAGAATCCCGACGCAGAGCTTGCGGCGGTTGCGGATATAGACAAGGAATTGGCCGGCAAGTCGGCGGCGAAGTTCGGAGCGAAGAAAACATACGGCGACTGGGAAACGATGATCGCCGAGTGCGGCGCCGACGCGGTTGTGATAACAACTCCGCCGTGGATACACGCCGACCCGACGGTTGCGGCAGCGCAAAAAGGCATGCACGTGATCTGCGAGAAGCCGATGGCGTCGACGGTTGCGGACTGCGCGCGCATGAACGAAGCGTGCGATAAAAACGGAGTTATCCTGACGATAGCGCATTCTCTGAGGTTCGACCCCGGCTACGAGAAACTGAAGACGATAATCAAGAGCGGCGAGATCGGAAAGGTGTTCCAGTTGCGGGCGACATACGACTCATGGATTCCGGACATCTCAAAATCGCCGGTCAAGGAAATCTACGAAATGGGCGGCAAGTTGCGCTTGTTTCCGAGCAAGGATATGGGCGCGTGGCGCATTACAGACAAGCGGACCGGCGGCGGCGTTTTTTTCGATCACGGCATCCACTACGTCGATATGTTCCGGTGGCTGATGGAGGAGGACGTGGCGTGCGTGGGCGGTGTCACGCAGACAATCGTGCCGGGCCGCGTTTATGAGGATCATGCGTCGTCGCTGTTGCGGTTTGAGTCCGGCGCATGCGCCTACGTGCAGAGCTCTCTCTGCCGGCTCAGCGCGCGCGGGAGTTGCGACGAAGGGCTCATCCACGGCGAAACGGGCTGCGTCAAATACAAAATGGATGGGTCGTGGTACGTTCTCGGATTCCCGCATCTGAACAACACGCACGCGCAAGTCTGGAAGTTCGGGACGCCGTCGTTCATCATCAACCAGTGGCTGCCGGTCGATGTGACATACGGCAGGAAGCACAATATGTTCAAGAGGCAGTTGGACCACTTTGTCGCGAAAGTGAACGGGACTCTGGAGCCGCATCCTGTGATCGGCGACGCGTGGGCCTGCACGGGCGCTGACGGCATGAAGAATGTCGAGATCGTGCACGCCGTTTACAAATCGAGCGATTCGAAATCAGAAGTGAAGGTGTGATAGTTTGATTTTCAGGAAAGCTTGCGGAAAGAAACGAAAATTTTCGGGAGAGGCCGGAGAACCACTTTTATAAAAGGGGTTCTCCGGTCGCCGAAGGCGATAATCTTTCCCCGTTTTTCATAGATTAAATATTCAATCAATTTTGCCCGGAGGAATTTTCTGATGATACAGACAAAAGGAAGCGTGGCGAAAAAACTTAAAGCGGGCGACCGCGCCGTGTTCACGCGCACATTCACCGAAGCGGAAACGATGATGTTCGTCGGCCTGAGCGGCGACTTCAACCCGCACCATGTCGACGCCGAGTTCTGCAAGCTGACGAAGTTCGGGCGCCCGATAGTTCCGGGATTTCTCGTCGGCGCGATGGCGACGCATATCGGCGGGCAGTGGGCCGTGCTCGCATCGCAGTTCCATCTCGATTTTCTCGCGCCGGTTTACATCGGCGACACTGTCACCTGCGAGGCGATTGTCGCCGACGTGACGGATAAATACAGAGTGCGCGTCGAGTTCACCTGCGCCTTGGCCGACGGCACACTTGCGTTGAAAGGTTACTTTCTCGGCTACCCGCCGAAAGAAGATAAACTGTCCCACCTTTGCGCCGAACGCGGCAAGTTGCATTGAAACGGGATTCGACAAAAGAAGCTGAATCCTGACAATGTTCGCAGCGGCGAGCAGCTTTGTTATCCGCGCATCTCGGAGAATCGCCAAAAAACCCGTTAAATATATAGGTAAATCAGCATTTATTTTGTTTTTAGACTGTCATTGATAACTCAACTAACCTCAACTATAATTAACTAACATAATAAAAATATTTACCTCAATTTAATAGCTTTAAGCATCTGTGTGGCGCAAGGAAAGTCATGGAAGGCGGTTTTAAATCGTATTTATGGCTAAAAAAGGCGATGTATTTAATGCACAGGAAGCGGCCGACTTCTTAGGGTCGCATGTTGAAACAGTCCGGCGGCTTGCTCGGCGCGGCGATATCCCGGCGTTCAAAATGGGAAAGGACTGGCGATTTCGCAAAGATGCGCTGCTGCTTTGGGCGGATTCACAACAATCGCAAAGCCGTTCCGCGCGCGCGCTGATTGTGGATGACGACGAATCCATGCGCAATTTGATACGCAGAATACTCGAACCCGAAGGCTACAAGGTATATGCGGCCTCAAAAGGAGCGGAAGGGCTGAAATACGTTTTGTCGCAAGAAATAGACTTAGTCCTTTTGGACCTGAAAATGCCGGGAATGAACGGCCCTGAATTTTTGCTTGAGTTGCGAAAAACGCACGAAATGATGCCCGTGATAATAGTGACAGGCTATCCGGACAGCGAGCTTATGACAAAAGCGATGAAGGCGACCGGGGACGGGCCGATAATGCTGCTTTCCAAGCCATTTTCCGTAAAGCAACTAATTGGTTCGGCGCGCATGGCGTTGAACGGCGCGATTCAAAAGGGATAGCCGTTATTCTCATCGAACCGGCGCCGCCGGACAGGAGTTCATGATGAGCATGCTTGAACAGACAAATCGGAATCAGATCGTAATTTTCACGCTTGACGAGCCGCGTTGCGCGCTTTATTTGTCCGCGGTTGAGCGGGTTGTGCGTGTGGTGGAAATAACGTTGTTGCCAAAGGCGCCTGAAATCGTCATGGGGATAATCAATTTTCAAGGGAGGGTTATACCTGTGATCGACGTCCGGAAGCGTTTCCGCCTGCCTGCGCGCGAGATGCATCTCGACGACCAGTTCATCATAGCGCGCGCTTCCCGGCGAACGGTGGCGCTGGCGGTTGATTCCGTTTCCGGAGCGCATGAGCTTGAGGACGGCGGGATTGAGAGCGTCGAACAATCGCTTCCTTTCGCCGAACACATTCAAGGCGTGGCGAAGACGAAAGACGGAATCGTCCTGATCTACGACCTCGATAAGTTTCTTTCCCTCGACGAGGAGAGAGCGCTCGATGAGGCGTTATCCGGGGGCGCGAAATGAATGTCTGTCTGTCCGACAATCTGTTGTCTCAATTGAGCGAATTGGTTGCGGAAAAAATGGCGTTGAATTTTCCTGAGGAGAAGTGGGGCGATCTGAGCCGCCGGGCGGGCGCGGCGGCTAAAGAGTTTGGCTTTTCGGACATTGAATCATTCGTTCAATGGCTGGTCGCGTCGCGGCTGACGACGGAACAGATAGAGTTGCTGGCGAGCCATCTCACGGTGCACGAAACATATTTCTGGCGCGAGCCGCAGGTGTTTGAAGCGCTTCTGGGCAGCATACTGCCCGAACTGATCCGGGCGCGGCAGAAGACCGGCAGGCTGCTGAGAATCTGGAGCGCGGGCTGCTCGACCGGCGAGGAGCCTTACTCCATAGCGATAGCGCTGCGAAGAGCGATCCCGGACATAAAAGACTGGCATATCACAATACTCGCGACTGACATTAATCCCCGCATGGTGCGCAGGGCGCTGGCTGGCGTGTACGGCGAATGGTCTTTCCGCAACGCGCCGCCGTGGCTCAAGGACGGGTATTTCCGGCGCAGGAAAGAAAAGGAATACGAACTGCTGCCTGAGATACGGAAGATGGTTAAATTCGGCTATCTGAATCTGGGCGGCGATATTTATCCGTCGCCGATGAACAATACGAACGCGATGGACATCATATTCTGCCGGAACGTGCTGATGTATTTCAAGCCGGAGCGAGCGAGGCAGATAGGGCGGAGCTTTTACGGCGCTCTCGTGGATGAAGGATGGCTGATAGTAAGTTCCAGCGAGCTTTCCCAGCATCTCTTTCCCGATTTGACTTCTGTCAATTTTCCGGGGGCGATCGTATACAGAAAATGCGAGCGCGAGTATCGCCCTTCGGAAATATTCAGTTTTGAAATTCCATACTATCAAAATGATGATTTTCAGCAGCTTCCGAAAGCCGCAGGTCCGGTTGAAGCAGAGCCGCTATTCCAGTTCCCGATTATCGAAAAGGCGCAGGACATTGAAATGCCGGCGCTTCAGCGAACAATGCTGGAAGAGACAGCCGGTTCAGCGCCGCCAGCGCGCTCCGAAGAAACGGCTGAAATGCCGAAAGGCGACAAGCCGCCGCATGCGGACGCGCAAACGGTTCGCGAGCTCGCGAACTGTGGAAAGCTCGCGGAAGCGCTGGCGGCGTGCGAAGAGGCGATCGCCGCCGAAAAACTCGATCCCGGATTGTATTATCTCCACGCGACGATTTTGCAGGAACAGAATCTGGAGGATAAGGCGATGGTATCGTTCAAGCGCGCGCTGTATCTCGATCCGGATTTTGTGTTGGCGCATTTTGCCATCGGCAATATCCTGATGCGCGGGGGTAATGCGAGGTCCGCGGGCAGATATTTCAGGAATGCGCTCGATCTTCTTAATAAATACGGGAATGAAGACGCGCTCCCCGAATCCGGGGGACTGACGGCTGACAGGTTCAGGGAAATCATTAACGCCACTATGTTGGTTGGAGCGACGGCATGAAAACAGGCATGGACAAACCATCCCGGCAACAGGGGAATGCTGTTGACTGGAGCGAAATACACAGCCGAATGGAAACCGCGCGGGAAGAGTTGGGGCGCGGCGCCGAGCCATCGGCGGAGGAAAAGCTATCCATATTGAGGTCGCGGGCGCGTGACCTCGCCCGGGAGCCGGAAAAAGCCGCCGAGGGCCGCGGGTTCATAGAAATCATTGAATTCCGGCTCGCTTTTGAAAACTACGGCATCGAATCCGCGTTTGTGCTCGAAGTGTATCCGCTGACGGATTACACGCCGCTGCCCGGAACGCCGCCGTTCGTTCTCGGAATAATCAACGTGCGCGGCCGGATTCTATCGGTGGTGGACCTGAAGAAATTTTTCAATCTGCCTGATAAAGGCATAGGCGAACTAAACAAAGTGATCATCATACGAAACGCCGGGATGGAGTTCGGGATTCTGGCGGACGCCATACTCGGCGCGCGATCGATCCCGCTCGACGGGATACAGGCGGCGCCGCAGACGGTCACGGGGATCGGCGCGGAATATTTGAAGGGCGTCTGCGAAGAGCGGCTGATAGTTCTTGATGCTGAAAAGATTTTGAACGATGAAAAAATCATCGTTCATCAAGAGATAGATTGAACACACAAAATTTGGGAGGGATTTACCATGAAACGATTCACCAATCTTTCCACGCTCGCCAAACTACTTGTCGGTTTCGGAGCAATGTGGTTACTGCTGGCGGTAATTACCATCACCGCTTACCGGAGTCTGACGGCAATAACGCAGTCCGAAAAGAATTTGGCCGAAATTAATCACAAAGAATCCATTGGTTTCATGAAGTTGAGGGTGGACGAGAACGGACTGCGGGCAAACATGCTGCTTGAGATGTTGAATCCCAACGATACAGTTCGTAAAGCGCTCGATCAAAACACCCTTGAGCGCAACCGGGCAATAGATGATTTTTTAAGCGATATTCTGAAAAATGACAAGGATCCGGTATGTCAGGGCAAAATGAAAGAATATTCGGAAATTTTAGCCGCATATCGCCAGACCCGGGAGGTGGTAATCGGACTTATCGATCAGGGAAAGATAGAAGAAGCTAAACCATTGATTCTCGGCATCCAATCAAAACGTTACGATCAGATGCGTTCTATCGCAAATGAACTGGGTGACAAGGCAGCCGACGCCGAACATAAACAACTTGCCGCTGATATGCAAGCGTCGCAGACGGCAATCCGCATCTTTATGCTCATTGGAGTATCCGCGTTTCTCATAGGCGGGTTGATGATACTGTTTCTTAACCATACAATCGCGAGGCCGCTCGGAGTGATCTCAACGTATGCTTCGCGTATAGCCGCCGGGGACCTGACAGTGGATGTCGTCGCCGAAGAGCGGACGGACGAGGTTGGAGTCCTGATTCGGACTTTCCGGCAGATGGTGGAGAATCTCCGACGCTCGACCAAGGATATCTCCGAAGCAGTCAATCAACTCAGCGCAACCGCGAGCGAAATCCTCGCGGCGACTACGCAGGTAGCCTCCGGGGCGGCCGAATCAGCGACCGCCATCAGCGAAACCACGACTACTGTTGAAGAGGTGAGGCAGGCGGCGCAGCTTTCTTCCCAGAAGGCGAAAAATGTTTCGGACAGTTCGCAGCGCGTAGCCCAGACTACGCAAGCGGGCCGGAGAGCCGTCGAGGAAACCACTGCCGGAATGAGCAACATCCGCGAGCAGATGGAATCTATAGCCAACACAATAGTGAGTCTGAGCGAGCAGAGCCAGTCCATAGGGGGAATAATCGCTTCCGTGACGGATATAGCGGACCAGTCCAACCTGCTTGCTGTCAACGCAGCCATAGAAGCCGCGAGAGCGGGAGAGCAGGGCAAAGGGTTTGCGGTCGTGGCGCAGGAGATCAGGAGTCTGGCGGAACAGTCGAAGCAGGCAACAACTCAGGTGCGCGGGATTCTGAGCGATATACAGAAGGCGACGAGCGCGGCGGTGATGGCGACTGAGCAGGGTAGCAAAGCTGTTGAGTCGGGGGTGAAGCAGGCGGCGCAGGCCGGGGAGGCGATCCGGTCGCTGGCGGAGACCAGCGATGAAGCGGCGCAGGCGGCGACGCAGATCGTGGCATCGAGCCAGCAGCAGGTTGTGGGAATGGATCAGATAGGCGTCGCCATGGAAAACATCAATCAGGCGGGCGCTGAAACCGCTACGAGCATGAAGCAATCGGAGACGGCGGCGAGAAATCTTCACGAGCTTGGCCAGAAACTCAAGGGGCTGGCGGAACAGTTCAAGGTATGACCAGAATTTCTTCTGATCGCATTAATGAAAAATGCGACATAAGGCGGCGAAAAGATGGACGCAAAAGATAAAGAATTCCTCAAACGGCTCCGCGCCACATTTCGGATCGAGGCGGAAGAGCATATAAGGACGCTCCGTTCCAGCCTTTTCGAGCTTGAAAAGACTGCTGAAGCCGAAAGAAGCGCGGAAATAATCGAGATCGTGTTTCGCGAGGCGCACAGCCTCAAGGGCGCGGCCCGTTCGGTGAATCTGAAGGATGTCGAGTCGGTTTGCCAGCCTTTGGAAAGCGTGTTTTCCGCGTTGAAAAGGAAGGGAATTGTTTTGTCGCCCGGGATGTGCGACCTGTTTCACAAGACGGTAAACGGCATCGAGCGGCTTGCATTGGCGGCGGACCCTGAACAGGCGGCGACTGTTGAACAAGCGCAAACAAAAGAGCTGATCCGGCTGCTGACCAATGTTTCCAGAGGAGCCGCGGCGCCGGCCAAAACGAAAGCTTCGGAGCCGGCCAGAGAAACGCAGCCGTCCGGGATTGGTGAATTCAGGGGACACGATCCGGAATTAAAAAGCGAATTCCAGTCATTTCCCCGAAATTCGCCGCAAGAGCCGAAGAGCGAACCCGCAGAACGCGCGCCGGAATCAAAAGGCGAAATCGAGTCATCTCCCCGGAATTCGCCGGGCATTGCGGAAACCGTGAGAATATCAACGGACAAGCTTGCTCCGCTTCTGCTGCAGGCGGAAGAGATGATTTCGGCAAAAATGTCGGCCGGCCAGCGGGCCGCCGAACTGCGTGAGATCGAGCAGGCGCTTGTCTTGTGGAAAACGGAATGGACAAGACTGAAGAGTAGAAGGCGCGAAGAGAGCGCCCCGCTGCTTGACAAGTTGATAGAGTTGAACGAAGCGCGATTGAACGGGTTCCAGCATCGGATAGCGGAATTAACTCAGGCGGTTGAGCAGGACCAGCGCGCTCTGAGGCGAATGGTGGACGAGCATCTTGATGCGATGAAAAGAATACTGATGCTTCCGGTGTCGTCGCTCGTCGAGGGGTTTCCCGGATTCGTGCGCGACCTCGCCCGGGATCAGGGCAAGGAAGTGGAGCTTATCATTCGCGGGGCGGAGGTCGAGATTGACAAGAGGATACTCGACGAGCTTAAAGACCCGCTGCTGCACATCATTCGGAACTGCGTGGACCACGGCATGAAAAAGCCCGAAGAACGGGCGCGTGAGAACAAGCCGGCGCGCGGGACGATAACGCTCGGCTTCAGCGTAAAAGACAGCCGCAGTATAGAAATTATAGTATCAGACGACGGGGCCGGCGTTGATGTTGAGCGGGTCCTTTCGGCCGCGATTAAGGCAGGCGTTCTTTCGCCTGAGGCGGCCGGCAAACTGGACGCGCAAGAGGCGCTGTCGCTCATTTTCCAGTCGGGGGTGACCACAAGCCCGATTATCACGGACATATCAGGCCGCGGACTGGGTCTGGCGATCGTGCGCGAGAAAGCGGATAAACTCGGCGGGCTTGTATCAGCGGACTCGAAAGCCGGCGCCGGAACAAACTTCAGGCTTCTTCTGCCGCTGACGCTCACGACTTTTCAGGGCATTCTGGCGCGTGTGGAGGGAAGCGTTTTTATCCTGCCCACCATCAACACGGAATGCGTTGTGAGAGTGAATCCCGATGAGGTAAAGACGGTGGAGAACCGGGAGACCATCAAGTTGAACGGGCAAATCATCTCGATGGTCAGGCTTGCGGAAGCTCTTGAATTGCCGATGCGCAACGAAGCGATTCCGGCGTCTGGGGCATCCGCGCCAGACCATATTACCGTTGTGGTTCTGGCGTCCGGCGACAAACGGATCGCCTTTCAGGTGGACGAGGTTCTCGGCGAGCTGGAAATACTGATGAAAGGGCTGGGGGCGCAGTTGAGCCGGGTGCGCAACATAGCGGGGGCCACGGTTCTGGGCACGGGCAAAGTCGTTCCGGTTATAAACGCGACCGATCTGATGAAATCCGCCGTGCGGTCCGGCGGGAGGGCGAAAACCGCGGCGGCGGAGGCGAAGCCGGCGGCCGGAACGGGAAGCCTTCTTGTGGCGGAGGACTCGATCACGTCGAGGATGCTGATAAAGAACATACTGGAAACGGCGGGCTACCGTGTGGCGACGGCGGTGGACGGAATGGACGCTTTAACGCAAGTTCGCAGCGGAGAGTTTGATCTGGTCGTTTCGGATGTGGACATGCCGAGGATGAGCGGGTTTGAACTCACGGCGCGGATTCGGGAAGACAGGAAATACGCAGAGTTGCCGGTGGTTCTGGTGACGGCGCTCGAATCGCGAGAGGACCGCGAGCGAGGAATCGAAGTGGGCGCGAATGCCTACATAGTCAAGAGCAGTTTCGACCAGAGCAATCTGCTTGAAGTGATAAAGAAGCTGATTTGAAAAACGCCGAATGGGGAACTGAATGATCAAGGTAATGATAGTCGAAGATTCGCCGGTGGCGCGTGAGTTGCTCGTTTACATACTTTCATCCGACCCCGCGATAGAGGTGATGGGAGTCGCCGGCGACGGGCTGGAAGCGATTGAAATGATAAAGCGCGGGCGTCCCGACATAATTACAATGGACATCCACATGCCAAGGATGGATGGAATTGAGGCGACCCGCCGCATAATGGAAACGCAGCCGACGCCGATTGTCATCGTAAGCGCGAGCTCCGGAGCGCAGGAGATAGCCGGAACGTTCCGATTGCTCGAAGCCGGCGCGCTGGCTGTGATTCTGCGTCCGCCGGGCATAGGACATCCCGAACACGGGAAAGCCGCAAGGGAGCTGATTCAGACGGTAAAACTCATGTCGGAGGTCAAAGTTGTTAGACGCGTCCGGCTCGAGTTGAAGGCTCCCGCTGGTGTTCCTCTTTCCATCAAAAATGAGCCGGAGACAAGTACGGGAGTTCGAATTATCGCGATCGGGGCGTCAACCGGCGGGCCGTTGGCGCTGAAAACAATACTTTCAAGGTTGCCGGGAAATCTGGCTGTTTCCCTGTTGATCGTTCAGCATATAGCTTCTGGATTTGTGAATGGATTTGTGGAGTGGCTTAGCGGAGCGACGCTTTTTCCAATGAGCGTGGCGAAGCATGGAGAGCGTCCGGAGCCGGGACGCGCATATATCGCCCCGGATGGAATTCACATGGGAGTGGGGCGCGACAAGCGTATATTTCTAAGCGATCACGGGCCTGAGAACGGCTTGCGGCCGTCCGTCGCATATCTTTTTAAAACCGTCAAAGAGGAGTTCGGGGCGAACGCGGCGGGTGTGTTGCTGTCCGGAATGGGAAAAGACGGAGCGGAGGAATTGAAAATGATGAAGGAAAGAGGCGCGGTCACGATCGCGCAGGATAATGAAAGCTCAATCGTGCATGGAATGCCGGGCGAGGCGATCAGGCTCGGCGCGGCAAAATATATTCTTCCGCCGGAAGGCATTGCGGATATCTTAATGACGCTTGCGCAGGCGCCGAAAGAAGGAAAAAATGAATGAACATTTGAAATCCCAACAGGAACCTGTCGAAATACTTATCGTCGAGGATAGTCCCACGCAGGCCGAGGAACTTAAATACCTCTTGGAAAAACATGAATTCAGAGTGACGGCGGCCGGAAACGGCAGACAGGCGCTTGAGTTGCTGAAAAACTACAAGCCGCAACTTGTTATAACGGATATCATCATGCCGGAAATGGATGGATACGAGCTTTGCAGACAGATCAAAGCGAATGTAAGCACGGAATACATACCGGTGATCCTGCTTACTTCCCTGTCTGATTCAACAGATGTGCTCGAGGGGCTGGCGTGCGGGGCGGACAATTTTATAACGAAGCCATACAGCGAGAGTTATCTTCTGCCCAGCATCGAACAGATGCTCGCCAACAGGAAATTAGTAAGCAGCGAGCGGGTTCGGGTGGGGGTGGAAATCCAGTTCGCCGAGAAACGGCGTTTCATCACGGCCGACCAGCAGCAGATGCTCACGCTTCTCATTTCCACCTATGAAGCGGCGGTCAACAGAAACAACGAATTGATCCAGGCGCAGAATGAGTTGAAATTGCTGAACGAGCAGTTGGAAGACAGGGTTGCTGAAAGAACAAAGGCGCTGTCGGAGAGCGAGGACCGGTTCCGTGAGATATTCATACGATCCACGGTGGGCAAATCGCTGGCGTCGCCTGATGGGATTATGTTGGTGACAAACAAGGCTTTCGCCGATATGCTCGGTTATGCCGTCGAGGATCTCCGCGAGCGCGACTTCCTGCAATTTACGCATCCGGACGATGCGCCGGAAAGCCGGGAATATTTCCGCAGTCTCCTTTCGAATGAGCGCGAGTCATACAGGATAGAGAAGCGATACATTCACAAGGACGGCGGCATCGTCTGGGCCGATGAGAGCTCCACGCTCATACGGGACGAAAACGGAGCGACGCTGTACATAATCACCAGCGTCGTGAACATCACCGAGCGCAAGCAATTTGAAAGCCGGGAGCGGCTTGCGCGCGAAGCGCTCGAACATATGAACCGTCCGCAGGAAACCAAGAGCATGCTTGAAGGAATATTGCGGGTGATTAAGAAAAATACGGATTTCGAGGCCATTGGAATCCGGATGCGGGAGGGCGATGATTTTCCGTACTATGGGACTTTGGGATTTCCGGAGGATTTTGTTGTTGCCGAGCGGAGCCTGTGCGCGTATGGCAAGGATGGAAAGATCATTCGGGACGGGCAGGGGAATCCGGAGCTGGATTGCATGTGCGGCAACATTCTCTGCGGACGCACAGACACATCGCTTCCGTTTTTCACGGAAGGCGGCAGTTTCTGGTCCAACTGCACGACGGAGCTGTTAGTCAAGACGACTGAAGCGGACCGGCAGGCGCGCACGCGCAACCGCTGCAACGGAGAGGGCTACGAGTCGGTCGCGCTAATACCGTTGCGCTCCGGCGACGAGATTGTCGGGTTGCTGCAACTGAACGACCGCCGCGCCAACCGTTTCACGCGGGAGATGATCCTGTTTTTTGAGGGGTTTGGGGCAAGCGTCGGGATTGCGCTCGCCCACAAGCGGGCGGAGGAGGAACTGCTGGAATCGAAAGCCCTTTTCGAAGCGGTTGTGGAGCATGTCCCGCACATGATCTTCCTGAAAGAGGCGGAGGAACTGAGGTTTGTCATATTCAATCGCGCGGGCGAGGAGCTTTTGGGGTATGGGCGCAAAGACTTGCTCGGCAAGAACAACTTAGATCTTTTCCCTCCCGAGCAGGCGGCCCATTTCATGGCCAAAGACCGGGAAGTTCTCGATGGAGAAGCCGAGATGCTGGACATCCCGGAAGAGCCAATTCTGACAGCCGGAAAAGGTCAGCGGCTGTTGCACACAAGGAAGGTTTGCATAAGAGGCGCCGACGGCGTCTCGAAGTTTCTATTGGGAATCTCGGAGGATATCACGGACCGCAAGAAGGCTGAAGAAGATCTGCGGAAGTCGGAGGAGCAACTCCGGCAGTCTCAGAAAATGGAGGCGGTTGGAAGGCTCGCGGGCGGCATAGCGCACGATTTCAACAACATGCTCTCCGTCATCAACGGCTATGCGGGAATGGCAATCGACGCGCTTAGGCCGGGCGATCCGCTGCTGGAGGATATGAAAGAAATTCTCAAAGCCGGTGAGCGGTCGGCGGACCTGACGCGGCAGCTTCTCGCATTCAGCCGCAGGCAGGCGCTCGTTCCTGAAATACTGGATATCAACGATACGATTGCCGGGATAGAACAGATGCTCCGGCGCCTCATAGGCGAGGACATTGATTTTATCGCCTGCCTCGCCGGCGACCTCGGCAAGGTTAAGGCTGACCCCGGACAGATCGAGCAGGTGGTTTTGAATCTCGCCGTCAACGCGCGCGACGCAATGCCCATGGGAGGCAAGCTCACTATAGAAACGGCAAATGTCGAATTGGACGGGGCATATGCGGAAGAGCATCCGGAAGTTGCGCCAGGGCAATATGTCGCGCTTTCGGTGTCGGACACCGGATGCGGGATGGACAAAGCGACAAAGGAAAATATTTTCGAGCCGTTTTTCACGACAAAGGAAAAAGGGAAAGGGACCGGCCTTGGCCTTTCGACTGTTTATGGCATAGTCAATCAGAGCGGGGGGCATATCTGGGTCTACAGCGAGCCCGGCGAGGGGACGACATTCAAGATTTATCTGCGCCGGGAACTTTCAATCGCCGAGACTGCGGTTCGGGAGAAGCGGAAATTCACGACGACAACGGGAACGGAAACGATACTGGTTGTCGAGGACGAACCGGGAGTGCTCAGCCTTACAAAACGAGCTCTCGAAGCGTCGGGTTATAAGGTCCACACGGCCGCAAACGGAGGCGAGGCGCTGCTTATATGTGAGCGCGAAGGCGATTCGATACATCTCATTATAACCGACATGGTCATGCCGGAAATGAGCGGGAGCGAACTCGCGGAGCGGCTCGCGAAAATATGTCCGCACATCAAAGCGCTTTACATGTCCGGCTACACTGAAAACGCGATTGTCCACAATGGAATTCTGGACCAGAATATTCACTTCATCTCCAAGCCGTTTTCGCTGCAGGACCTGACAGCCAAGGTGCGCGAGGCGCTGGACGGTTGAGAGGCGTTTTAAATGCTGAACCGTCATATCTGTAAGCCGTTGTGATCGAATAAATGCTGATAATTCGATGGGGATATCGAAATATAATCAAGAGGATATATTCCATGGGTATATTCAAAAAAGATAACCTCCCGAACGATGGAAACATGGCTGATTTACAGTCGGATGCGCGCTGGTTTCTCTCGCGGGGATGGAAAGGCGTATTAATTGTCCTCGGCGTTCTCGGCATCATTTTCGCGGCTTTCAATGCCGGCATGCAGTATATCGGAGACGGCAGAACGATTTTTTTGCTCGGCAGGGAAATATATTTTCCTTCGGCGCGGTACAGGATAGTTTTCGATGCGAAGTGGCTTGCGCCGGCAATGATTTTCACTTTTCTAATCGTTCTCAACCGCTTTATCGCAATGATCTGCGTTTCAAGAGCGAAAAGCGCGGAGCGCGGCAGGATTATTTTCGATGTTTTCATATATACGGGCGAGGCGCTGTCGATTCTCGCGATGAAATTTTCCGGCGGGTTGCTTTCGCCCCTTTGCCTGTATTTTTTCGGGCACATTGTGCCATTGAGTTCCGTGACTTCTAAAAAAACGCTGGCAAAACATATAGCGTTTATAAACTGCTTGTTTCTGTTCGTCGCAATATCGGAATACACGGGGTTAATGACGCACAGCGACATTACGTCGCCTCCCATTTTGCTTTATAAAGAGCCCGCCTATTTTTATTTGATAACCATGAGCGTTGTCGGCTACCTGGTTTATATAGGGCTTGGTTCGTGGAATGTTTTCAGGAAGTTTAATGAACGAAATATTAAGGCTGATGAACTGCGGGCGAGCGAAAACAGATTCCGGACTATGTTTGAGAGGTCGACTGTCGGCAAGTCCATGACGGGGATGGATGGAAAGCTGATAAGGGTCAACAATGTATTTGCCCGCATGCTTGGCTATACAGTCGAGGAACTGCAGCAGTTGAGTTTCGACCTGATCACCCACCCCGATGATCTTGAGGAGTCATACGAATATATCCGGCGCCTCCATGAGAAAGAAGCGGATTTCTATCGATGGGAGAAGCGATATGTCCGCAAGGAAGGCGGCATCGTATGGGCCGACGTAAGCACGACGATTTTCAATGACGAGACAGGAACGCCGCAATACTTCATTACAAACATAGTCGACATAACCGACCGCAAGCTGGCGGAAAACATATTGCAGGAAATAATTGATAAAAATCCGATGTCAATTCAAATTGTGGACGAGAATGGATTTACGCTCAAAGTTAATTCGGCGCACACAAGGCTATTTGGTTCCGTGCCGCCTCCCGATTGGTCGATCTTTAATGATCTTCAATTAAAGAAGCAGGGATTTGAAGAGATATTTGAACGCGTTAAAAAAGGCGAAGCTGTTGATTTCCCCGCAGTTTATTTTAACACCCGTGATGTGTCCCCCGAATTTCCGGACGCTCCGGTTTGGCTTCGGGGAACTGTATTCCCCTTGTACGACAATAATGAGAGTCCCAAAAGATTTGTTTTGATGCATGAGGACATCACCGAGCGCAAGCTGGCGGAGGATGCGCTGAGGGAATCCGAGGGAAGATACCGAAGTCTGTATGATAACACAATGATGGGCATTTCAGCGGCGACTCCCGACGGGAGATTGGTTCACGCTAATACGGCGTATGCGCGGATGTATGGCTACGAAAGCCCGGAAGAAATTATGGCTGATGTGTCTGACATAGGAAAATCGTTCTACTCAAATCCAGAGGATCGGAAAGAAATTCTGCGAATTCTCGACGAGAAGGGATTCATGGAGCCAAGGGAGGTTGAAGTGTTTCGCCGCGACGGAGCGCGGTTCTGGGTTCTTGTCGCCGCGCGGAAAATAATCGATGCCGAGGGGAAACTGCTTTACTATCAGGCAACGCATGTGGATTTGTCAGAACGCAAGCAGGCGGAGGATGCGTTGATGGAGAGCGGAGAGCGAATGTCGCTCGTGCTTGAAGGCAGCCAGCTTGGTTACTGGGACTGGAACATAGAGACGGGGGAGGTTTGCCGCAATGAGCTTTGGGCCGGGATGCTGGGATATACGCTCGAAGAAATAGAGTTCACGATCAAGCAGTGGTCCGATCTCCAGCACCCGGATGACCGGGAAGCCGCATGGAAGTCCATACAGGATCATTTGGAAGGCCGGACGCCGCAGCACAGGATCGAATATCGAATGCTCGCCAAAGACGGGCGGTACAAATGGATACTGGATCAGGCAAAAGTTGTGAAGCGAGACGAACAAGGGAAACCGTTAAGAATGTGCGGCACGCATACGGACATAACCGACCGCAAACAGGCGGAAGAGGCGCTTCGTAAAAGCGAACAGAATTTTCGAGCCGTTCTTGATGTCGCTCCTTTTCCGGTTGCGGTTGTCGACGCGGATGATGAAATAATTCATTTCTGGAGCGGCAGCGCTCTTTCCCTTTTCGGACACACAGCGCCTACGGTGGCTGAATGGTATCAGATTGCCTATCCTGATCCCGATTATCGCCTTGAGGTGATTAACAGATGGAAGCCATTTTTGGAAATAGCCCGCCAATCCCGGCAGCCAGTCAACACCGGTGAATACCGGATAAGCTGCAAAGATGGTTCTGTCTGCATTTGCGAACTCTACGCCTCTTTTCTTGCCGACAAGCTCATTGTCACATTTAACGATATCACCGAACGCAAGCGGACGGAAGAGGCATTGGCGGACGAGGCAATCCGGAGGCGCATATTGGTCGAGCAGTCGAGCGACGGCATTGTTGTCATGGACGAGGAAGGGAGAGTATTAGAGGCGAACAAAAGATTTGCCGAAATGCTGGGGTATTCCGGCGAGGAAGCGCTTCAACTCCATATATGGGATTGGGACAGCCAGTGGACGCAAGAGCAACTGCTGGAAATGATACGGCTTGTTGACGAGAAAGGCGATCACTTTGAAACGCGCCACCGCTGCAAAAACGGCAGCTTTATCGACGTTGAAGTCAGCTCCAACGGGGCGGTATGCGCTGGAAAGAAACTCGTGTTCGCCGTGTGCCGTGATATTTCCAAACGCAAGCGCGCGGAAGAGGAAAAAGACGCTCTCCAGCAGCAGCTTCTTCAGGCGCAGAAGATGGAGGCGATCGGCACGCTGGCGGGCGGGATCGCTCACGACTTCAATAATATGCTTGCAGTGATTATGGGGAACGCGCAGATGGCGAAAATGGAATTGTCGCCCGGAGAGCATTTCTACGATGAGTTGAACGAAATCATGACGGCGTCGAACCGGGCGAAAGAACTTACCATGCAGCTTCTCACGTTTGCGCGCAAGGAAAAGCTCGATATCAAGAGCGTGGACATCAGTTCTATTATCAGCGACCTTTCAATCGTTCTTTCACGAAGCGTCAATAAGAAAATCAAAATCAAAACCGCCGTGACCGAACCGCCTGTTGTGACTGTCGACGCGAATCAGGTGTTTCAGGCGTTTCTGAACATCTGCAATAACGCCAGCGACAGCATGCCGGATGGCGGCGAGTTGGCGATCGAATGCATGAAAGTCGAGCTTGATGACGAATATGTCAAAGACTATCCGGATGTTCGATCCGGGGACTATTGTCTCGTGAAGATTTCAGATACAGGCGCCGGCATGCCGGAGGAAGTTAAAACACGCATATTCGAGCCGTTCTTCACGACAAAAAGCGTGGGCAAGGGAACCGGACTCGGGCTGTCTATCACGCACGGGATAATAAAAAGCCACAACGGGCATATCGAGGTTGACAGCGAGCCCGGCAAAGGGACCATTTTCTATATTTACCTGCCGTTGCTGAATCTGAAAGAGCAGGATAAACAAAAGGAAGACGCCGGCGCTGTCCTGCGCGGCGACGAGGGCATTCTTATTGTCGACGATGAAGATGCTGTGGCAAAAGTCGGCGAAAAGATGCTTTTGAAATGCGGATACAGGACTTTCAGGGCTAAGAGTGGAAAAGAAGCGCTGGCAACATATAATAAGAACCGCGATAAAATTGATCTTGTCGTATTGGATATGATCATGCCGGAAATGGACGGGCAGGATGTTTACAGGGCGCTTGTCAAAATAAACCCGGATGTGAAAGTGATAATCGCGTCCGGCTACAGTTCGGACGGGCGGATCAGCGCGCTGCTGGACGAAGGCGTTGAGGGTTTCATACAAAAGCCGTTCAAGGTCGCCGAACTGTCGCAATTAGTCCGCAGCGTGTTGGATGATTAGTTTTTTGGCAAATTATCTCAGGCAAAAGGACATGCGGAAATGAAAGAGATTCTCAAAAACGAGGAAATGCTCAAGCATCAGTTTTGGAAAGATACAACGCCATTAGGGCATCTGGCTCAGGATTATATGAAAACATTGATTGCCGGCGACAGGCATGAGGCGGGGCGGTTGATTTTGGATGCAGTTGAAAAAGGAGCCGCTGTCCGCGATATTTACCTGCGTGTGTTTCAACCGGCCCAGTTAGAGGTCGGCCGGCTATGGCAGGCCAACATAATCTCCGTGGCGCAGGAACACTTCTGCACATATGTGACGCAGATGGTGATGTCGCAGATGTACCCGATGATATTTTCCTCAAAGAAAAACGGGAAAAAGCTTGTCGCCACAAGCGTCGCCGGAGAATTGCATGAAATCGGAATACGAATGGTCGCGGATTTTTTTGAGATGGAAGGATGGGACACATATTATCTTGGTGCGAGCTCGCCGCAGGAAAGCATAGTCGAGACAGTGGTGGAGCGCGGCGCGGACCTTCTTGCGGTTTCCGCCACGATCACATTCAATCTCGAAGCGGCCATGAGCCTTGTGAGAAGGGTGCGGGCGGACGAGGCATGCAAATCGGTAAAGATATTGGTCGGAGGCAGGCTTTTCAACGTGGCGCCCGATCTCTGGCTGCAAGTCGGCGCGGATGGTTATGCCGCCGATGCGCAACAGGCTATTGAGGTGGCGAATAGATGGCTTGCGGAGCGTGAAATTTGAATTTAAGATTAAGACAGAGGTGAAACATGGCTGACGGCAATACCCTCGCGCCGATTACCGCAGGGGCGCTTGAGGCTTTCAGGGCGGCTTCAGCCGTGATTATTCGCGAAACTGTGAGGCGTTCGATGGAATTCAGCGCCGAGGTGGAACATCACGGCGCCCAAGCCGAACAACTCATAACTATCGGCCTTCAGTTCACGACACGGATGCTCGAAGCCGTGATGGTGTCCGGGCAGGTTTCGCTTCTCGAGGATCAGATGGAATGGGCGCTCGAACGGCTGCCGCACGATGGAGTCCAGGCGGCCCACATGGCAAACCGTCTTGAGATATACGCGAAAGTTGTGGGCGAAACGCTTTCTCAGGATCAAGCCGCCGAAATCGTTCCCTATTTCAAGTGGATGATTGCCCGCATCAAAACATCTGTTTAGGGGCTGCGCAAGACAATCTTTAAAGGACGGAGTAAGAATAAATGGAAACCGGCAAAACCGGAGCGGGGTTTGTGTTCAGGTGCGATGAAAAGGGGATTGTCTCAGCTATCGTTCTCGACTACATGGGTTTCAGCGGACACATAAGCCCCGGCATGCGCTTTCATAGTTTTATAGGCCATGATGATATCGCGAAACTTGATGGATTCCTTGAAGAACTTCAAATCCACGGGATGTCTTCCGGTTGGGATATTAACGTGTCTGACGGCTCGGCGCTCGAAACGCTGATTTTTTCCGGCATCGCGGCTCAGGACGGATTTATCATTCTCTGCGCGAGAACGCGATTTGATGTATGCGAGATGCTTTTCACGCTGCGTTTTCTCGACAACGACACTTCTCTCGCCGTTCAAGCGTTGAGCCGCGAATTATTTCAAGCCAACTGCGCCGGAGCGGGGCGCGACAGTCGGATTTACGATGAATTTGCAAGGATGAACAATGAGATGATAAACCTCGCGAGGGAGCTTCAGAAGAAAAACACGGCCCTCGAACAGGCGCAAAACACAATTAAAGTCCTGAGAGGATTTTTGCCGATCTGCGCAAACTGCAAAAACATACGCAATGACGAGGGGTTCTGGATCAGGATCGAAGAATATATCCGGGACCACTCGGAAGCGGAGTTCTCGCATGGCCTTTGCCCCGACTGCTTAAAATCGCTGTACCCGGAATTCTCTGAATAGCTAAACACTGCCGGAGTCGGTTTTATATTAAACTGATATATTTATTTCTCATCTTATAATCAATTTAACTTATCATACACCTTTGTTTTTTGGCATGGCATCAATCTTGAGCGGAGACGCGTTTTTCGGTCAGCCATTAAATTTTTTTCATATTGATCAGGAGAAATCTAATGTTCGGAAAAAAGAAACTCGATTCGAAGGAAGAACCCCTGCCGTCAAAAGAAGGGCCGGAGCCGATTTCAGGAAAGGCCGGCGGCGAGGCTTTGCGAGAGTCTGAGCTTCGGTATAGGCGGCTCTTTGAGTGGGCGAAAGACGGCATTTTGATCCTCGATGCCGAGACGGGAATGGTCGATGATGTGAATCCGTTCCTGATCGATTTGCTGGGGTATCTGCGAGCGCGAGGGCGACTCGATCCAGCTTATGATCACGGACATAGTCATGCCGGAAATTAGCGGAAACGAACTTGCGAAAAGGCTCAAGAAAATCTGTCCCAACATGAAAACGCTTTTCATGTCTGGCTACGCCGAGAATGCCTTTGTCCATCACGGGATGCTCGACAATGACGTCAACTATATTTCCAAGCCGTTTTCAGTGATGGCTCTTACGGTAAAAGTGGGCGATGTTCTGGATGGGTAGGCGATTTTAGCCCGAATCCTAATGGCTGATTCGTATTTATTTGCCGATTGAGAAATCGAGAACCTGTTCGGCGGCGCCGCCGGTGAGCGTGATAACGCCGGAGTCGAATTCGGAGTGGGCGTATGGGTTGTCGAACAGCGGATAATTCTTCAGCGGGATTTCGGCGCCGTTGACGGTTAGCGGGCCGGTCCAGCCGAATGAAACGGATCCGATGCCCGGCGCGTCGAATGAAACTTTCACGCCTTCATAGTTCACTTTTGCCGCTTTGATTTTCGACATGAAATCCTCGAACGAGCCGTCAACCGCGCTGCGGCCCATAACGCATATCCAGATGTTTTTAGCGCCTTCGGCGACGAGTTCGAGGCCGGCCTGCGGCCCTTCGGCGGTCCATTTAACCGGCGCCTGCGAGCGGAGCGCGATGTAGCCGTCGGCTACTTTGCCGAACACCCAGCCGCCGGACTCCTCGACGCGCTCGAACTCCTTTTTCGGGAAGAAGGCGTGTGTGTAAAGGAACAGGTTGCGCTCGGCGATCGCTTTTTCATTTTTTATGTTGTAGATGGAAATGAGAACGTTTTTATATTGGGCGTTGCGCGGGAACCTGTTTTGTCCGCCCCAGAAGGTTGGCGTTCGCTCGTGAGTGTCTTCAAGCGATCCGGGGTTGGTGACGAATACGATGGCGTCCGGGCTGAGCGTGGCCTGCCAGATGTGGTGCTGGTTGCCCATTTCGCCGGGTCGGTAGTCCTGAGCGGTGGAAAGCGAGTAATCGGGAGTGCGATAGGTTATTTTATTCGCTTCGCCGAGCAGGGTGCGGTAGGGCTCTATGGGGGGCATGGCGCGCAGGGTTTTGCCGAGTTGGCCGGTGCGGGGAATTTTGCGGACGGCTTCTCCGGCCTCCTTCATGAAAGGGTGGTTCCACAGGTTATATTTGTCGGCGAACGTGAGCATGGTGTCGACGATTTCGGGCTGCGAGTATATGCCCATGCCGAAGAGCGTCGGCACATCTTCGAGGTTTTTGAAGCTGAGCCCGTACTTCGTTATTTTGTTCAGGGGAATGCCGTGGCGTTCGAGGTTCTGGAATTCGGGCATATCGTAGCTCTGATTGAGGGCGACGATCCCGGCGGGCGGCGTGTATCCGCCGGTGATGACGGGGAGCGCGGACATGCTTTCCGAGCTGTTGAATTTGCCTATGCCCCAGACCAGTTTCGAGATGGACATCGTTGAGTCTCTTCTCCCGGTGATCACTTCGTTGTAGTAGGTGCGCCCGTGGCTGGTTGCGTAAACGCCCTTGAAGAGGTCGGAGCCGATATCGAGAAGCATGAGGTCGACCGCCAGTTTCGCCTGCCTCGCGACTTCCGGGTCCTGCGCGAGATCGGCGAGGTTGACGATGGCGGCGAGGTCTTCATCGTAATAAACGTTTGAATCCCACTCGCTGAAGCCCCAGCGCGCGCGCCGCTCGATCCATTTAAGAATCATCGGCTTGGCGTGTTGCATGCGCCATGCGCCGTTTTTGCCGTTATTTTTGAAAACGGCGTCGGGATAAAGCTGGCCGGCGAGGTATTCAGAGGCGTGGAAGAGTATTTGATGGTTCTCGGTCCATGAGATCATTTCGTCGGCGCCGGGCTCGTCGACCCAGTATTTGAAGCCCAGCATGGCGTTGCGCAGGGCCTCCTCCTGTTCAGGTTTGAGAAAGTTATACTGCTTATTCTTGTACAAAACGCGTATTACGCGGATGGCCGTGAAGTCGGCGCAGTCTTTTTGAGCGATCAGGGTGTCCACGTTCTTCTTCACATCGGCATCGTTGATGGAGACAGGTTTGCCGAGTGTTGCGGAGCAGATGGCGCCGAAGATGGAGCCGCGCGTATTTGCGGAGCAGAACTGGAGGTAGGCGAGCTTGCGTTCCTCGAAAGTCGGAGCGAAAGGAGTCATGGAGTAAGAGTCTGGGCCGGGTTGAGACCAGTCGCGGGTTGTGGCGGCCGGCTCCGCGGGAACACTCCCGGCGGGCTCCGCGTATGAGGTTGTGTTATAGAGCGATAATGATAAAAAGCAACAAATAACGGATGCGGGGACCTGTAGATTTAGTTTAATCTTTCTCAATAGAATACTCCTAAGGCGCTAATTCAAAGACAAATATCCGGATATTATAAACAAAGGCTGGAGAAAAAGATAATATTTGTTTCAGCCTGTTTATGTGCGCGCGCGGGCGAATTTGCCATGGCGGGCATGTGATAGTAGAATAATAGATCGCGCCGCAGGGCCGGCGCGTGAAGGACATGGAACCCGAATAATGGCGATACCGGAACAATTCGTACCGAGTTTTTACAAAAAAGGCATCCGGATGAAGGGTGTTGTAGCCGTGCTGTGCAAGCACGGATTTTTCTGGGCGGCAGAGGCGATGGAGCTGACGCGGTTCTTTCCGAGGAAGCTGCGCGAGCATGTGGTGGCGGCGGATGAGTACCAGTTGCCGCTGTCGGTGCGCATACGGCGCGTGTTCGAGGAGCTCGGGCCGACGTATGTTAAAGCCGGGCAGATAATCAGCACGCGGCCGGACCTTGTGCCGCCGGACATTTTGAAAGAGTTGTCGAAGCTGCAGGATGAAGTGCCTCCGTTTCCGTACGAGCAGGCGCAGGAGTGCATTGAAGCCGAACTGAAGAAGCCGATCGACCAGATATTCAAGTCGTTCGCGCGGGTTCCGATCGCGTCGGCCTCGATCGGGCAGGTGCACGAGGCGGTGTTGCTGGACGGGCAGGAAGTTGTGGTGAAGGTGCAGCGGCCGAACATAGAGCAGATCGTGCGCATCGACACGGAAATCATGTACGACCTGGCGGTGGCGGCGGAGAAGCGGTTCGAGGAGGCGCGGCTGTTCAACATGATCGAGAGCGTGGAGGAATTCACGAAGACGATCAACTGCGAGCTGGACTATACGATAGAGGCGCAGAACGCCGAGCGGTTCAAGAGGAATTTCGCGGACGACGACACGATATACATCCCGTCGATCTACTGGGAATTCACGACGAAAAAAGTCCTGACGATGGAATACATCCACGGGATAAAAATCAAGGAAAAGGATCAGCTTCTCGCGCGGGGCTACGATCTGACCTATCTGACGGAAGTTATAGCGAACTCGTTCATCAAGATGATTCTGATAGACGGATTTTTCCACGGAGACCCGCATTTCGGCAACATATTCGTAACGCAGGGGCAGGTCGTTGCGCTGATAGATTTCGGGATGATCGGCGTTGTCGACCCGATCATGAAGAAGAACATGGCGAAATATTTCATTTCGCTTGTGAACAAGGACGCGCCGGCGCTGGTTGAGGTGTTGAACGAGATAGCGGTAGTCGACCCGGCGTCCGACCAGAACGCGCTTGTGCGCGATGTGGGCCGGATGATGCAGAAATATTCGAACGTCTCGATAGGGCGGGTCAACCTCGAGGAACTCGTGCTCGAGCTTTTCAACATAGGGCTGAAGTACAGGATAGTGATGCCGGGCGAATTCGTGCTGATGGACAAGACGCTGGTGACGCTGGAGGGTCTGGGGCGGCATTTGGACCCGGAGTTCGATCTGGTGGGCACCGCCGAGCCGGCGGCGCGGATGCTGTTCCGGCGCGAGGTGGACCCTAAGCGGTTCGGGGGCGATGTAGTGCGCACTGTGCTCGATCTGCGTGAATTAGTGACCGCGCTGCCGCGCCGCATAGATAAAATTTCGAAGAATATAGAGCACGGCCAGTTCAAGGTCCACATAGAGCTCGAAAACTACGTTGAGACGATTCGCGGGATGGTTGACCGGGTAAGCCACAGTTTTAACCGGCTGTCGCTCGCGATAATAATAGCGGCGCTGCTGATAGCGGCGTCGTCTTTGGTTCCGCTGTTCAAGGATTCCAGCCAGTTCGGCGGATACATAAAGATGGGGACGGGAGCGCTGGTTGTGCTTTCGGCCGCATTTGTAATCTCAATACTACGTTCGAAGAAGCATTGACGGGCGATCGGGCAGGAGCCGAAATATGTCTGAAAAAGAGCCGATGCCGGGCGTTTTATATGTTGTGGCGACGCCTATAGGGAATCTGGAGGACATCTCGCCGCGCGCGCTGAAGATACTTGGCGGCGTCGACTGGGTGGCGGCCGAGGATACGCGCCGCACGAGAATCCTGATGGACCGGCACGGCTTGAAGTCGAAGCTGATAAGTTTTTACGGAGATGTGGAGTCGTTCAAGGCGCCCGCGCTGATAGAGGGGCTGGTGAACGGAGAATCGGGCGCCGTGGTGTCCGACGCGGGCACACCGGGGGCCAGCGATCCCGGCGGCAAGCTTGTGGCCGCCGCGGCCGGGCGGGGCGTTCGCGTAACGCCTATTCCCGGCCCCTCGGCGATCGCGACCGTGATTTCGGTATCCGGGTTCGACTCGCCCCGGTTCGTGTTCGACGGCTTTCTGCCGAAGACGGGCGCCAAAAGGGCGAATCTGTTCAAATCATGGGCGAATGAAGAGAGGCACATAGTATTTTTCGAATCCGCCAAGAGGGTCGCGGCGACGATGGCGGATTTATATTCCGCGCTCGGGAACAGGCGGGTTGTGATATGCCGCGAGCTGACGAAGCTGCACGAGGAAATCACCCGCGCGACGCTTGAGGAAATCGCGGCGAAAAGGCTTACCCTCAAAGAAATCGGGGAATATACTCTAATAGTGGAGGGCGCGCCGGAAAGCGAAGCCCCGGCCGCCGGCGAGGCGGACATGGGCGAACGCATGGCGCGGGCGTTTGCGCGCACAACGCTGTCTCCGGGCGAAATCGCCAGGATAGCGGCGGAGTTGTGCGGCGGCTCGAAGAACATTTATTATCAGGCGGTTCTCGACGAGAGAAAAAAAACGAATGAACCGTAACCCGAAAACGGCATATCGCTCAACTGAGCGGCGTTTGCGTTTGAGCGCGGCGGCGTTTGGGGCGCTTGTTATAGCGCTCTTATTTTCCGCGCGGGCGGCGGCCGCGGTGTTTCAGGTTACAATCGCGGGCGGCGCCATAATGAAAGTCGGCGAACCGGCGGCGTTGGAGATCACTTTGATCCCGGGGCAGGACGAAAGAGTTCTCGGCGGCCAGTGCGCGGTGACGGTTGACCCGGCTTACATAGAGCTTTCCGGCGACCGGAACGAATATGCGGCGGACCCGGCGTTCGGGCTTGTCGAGAAATTCAAGGCGAGTCCGGAAACGGGAGTGGTGACATTCAGGGCTAAGTCCGGGAGCCTGATTTCCGGCAAGCCGGTATTCATAAGAATCCCGTTCAAATTCAGGACGGCGGGATCGACGTATTTGAGCTTCACGTCGTCGGTGATATTCGAGGACGGGAAGAGCGCGCCGGCGAATCCCGGATATTTCCGGCTTGTGGGATATGAGGGAGATGAGCCGGACCCGTTGTTGTACGCGGCGTCATCCGGCGAGAATGTGTTGCTGACGGCGCAGTCGCTCGCCGACCGGTTCGACATAGTGAAGAGCGGCGGCGGTGACGCGGCGCAGAGCGCGGTGGCTGCGCAGAGCGCGGAGCTTGGGCTTACGGCGCTTGAAGCGGCAAAGGACGAGGCGGCCGCGGATGTGGTTATCGGTTTCAGCAAGCGGGCCGCGCGGATAGGGCCGCGGCAGTGGGTTCGCCTTGACATAATGATTGAGAAATTCCCCGCATACGAAATGATGACCGGAGTCCAGTTGAAGGTAAAGTACGATCCGAGCTATTTGACGTTCACGGATTATCGGGGCCATGAGGCGAAACAGGTGGATGTGCAGGCCCCGGTGGACGATATGGGCATAGAGGAATTGAAGAGCCTTGCGAAGGATTCCGGCCTCGCGGTGGGAAGCGGCATCTCGCGGGAAGACCTGATAAGCCTGATAGACTCCGCGCACAAATGGGAGTACCGAAGCGTTTTCACCATGCCGTTCGACAACAGGGTCGACCCGGTGAGAGGCGAGATAAACATCTCGCTGCTTTCAGGTTTCAACGTCAAGACGGAGGATATAAAAACGCCGATGCCTGTGGTCACGCTGCTGTTCAAGGGCCTGCGCCCCGGAAAGGACATTCCGGTGACCATGGAACAGGTTATGGTGCCTGTGCAGAACGGCACGCAGTATGTGCGCAATTCCACCGTAACTATTGATTCGGACCAGAAAGCGTGCGACCAGTCGCTGCCGGCGGCGCTTTGCTCGGGTTCATTCAAGATCGCGGGCAACGTTCAGTTTGCCTTGAATAAAAAGTTTCTGTCGAGGCAGGCGTTGATACGCGAGACAACGGATGCGGCGGTGGGAGGCACGTCGGTCACGACTAAAGTCGACCAGTTCCAGTTGACGCAGTCGTGGAACGTGCTGCTGGACGGCAGCCTGCGGAACGGCATGTCCATCAACGGAACGGTCAGCGAGATGCCGAACCAGCCGCAGCAGCATCTGGATATTGAGGTTACGGGCGCCAACGGAGGCCTGCATTTCGGCAGTTTCGACACTTCTTTCCAGAGCGGCTCATTTTTCAGCCTCGACAAGAAAATCAACGGGGCGCAGTTGTCCTACAGAATCGGCAATCTTGAATTCACGGCGCTGACGGCGGAAATGAGGTCGGCGCCGGGAGTGGCGACGATCAACGGAGGCGGCAATAAAGGGCCCTATCTTCTGCCGTCGAACGTGGGAATGATCATACCGGGAACAGTGCGGATTTTTGAAGGCGGCAAGGAAATTTCTCCCACGCAGTATACGATCGACTATGGGACAAGAGAGATTTATTTCAACGACTCGTTTGACAACAACGTGACCAGGTCGATCAATTACGAAGCGGCGTCGTTTTTGTTTTCGACGGGAAATATGAACGCGTTCCAGTTAGGCTATTCGACGGTGAATAAAAAAACCGGGACGGAAACCGCAAAGCTGGGCGTTTCATATATCATGTCGAAAGCTCCGAAAAGCAACACGAGGGTCACCGGGTCCGCGGAAAAGGCTGTTTTGGAGGCGGATCTGCCGATTAACGAAACAAGGCTCTGTCCCAATCTTCCATCCACATCGACGAAAAGATGCACTCCGATAACGCTGGACAATCCGTATGTCGTGCCAGGTTCCATACGTGTGGCCAAAGGCACGGACGAGATGGTTCCGGGCGGCATAAACTCCCCGATCATCGTCGATTACAGGGGCTATTATCTCGGCCGGATTTATATCATTCGCAACGACCCTGCATCCGTGGGCAAGGTATCCGCTCCCATGACGGTTAAATACGACTATTATCGGCCGGACCTTGTGAGCGAGACCGGATTCATCGCGTATCAGATTCCGATCACAGGCCTGATCAACACGAGCGGCCAGTCATGGCCGCAGAACATGTTTCCCGGCAGTGAAATCGTTCTCGCTTCGGCGGACCAAACCAACGTGGCCGACAACAGGTCTGACTCCATGCTCTGCTACAGCGAAAACGGCATTATCAATGACGACCCGACGCTTTGCCCGCTGTTTTACCAGAGGATGCAGGGAGATATCACATACAAAATCTCAAAAGAGAACCAGCCCTATCTGGAATTCAGCCAGGCGATTCCGAAATCAGTGAACAATTTTGAATACATAAAAGTGAAATACGCGATTACGCCTACAGAGATGTCGTCCGGCTCGGAGTTCACGAAGGCCGCCATGGATGTGAACGGAAAATTCAACATAGGGAAGAACCTGTCGGTCGAGGGTGAATATGCCACGTCGAACTCGGACCTTGCGTCGTCGTTCAACACCGACGAAGAGGTAATCAATATCGACGCTTCTTCCGCCGCCCTTACGGCCAACGACGGCACGTCTGATAATATTTGCCGTTACTACGGCGACAGAAAAGCCTACGGCTCAGAGGCAGAGCGGGAACTGGTTTGCCATCTCAGGCACGGAAATCTGACAGGGCAGGCGACGGTTAAGGTGCGCCATTGCGACAGGGGCATTATTCCGGCGGATGTTAACCCGGCCGACGTGCCGTGTATAAAAGTAGGCGGCAACATCCAGTACCAACTGACCGCTTACCCGATCGGCTACAATTATTATACAATCGATCGCCAGCCCGGAACGGTGGTACTGATCCGGCGCCGGGATTCTGAAACTAATCCCAACGACCCGGGATATACGGATTTCGGCCATTATTTCCCATCCGCGGGCGACCAGATCGAAATAAGCTACGTCTATGACAAGGCGCTTGGCCGCGTGGTGGTCGGCGCCGCAAAAAGCATGAGCATGAACTATCGCGGCCGCCGCTTGAACGCGAGCATAACCAGCGCGGGAAGGGACGCGTTTTTCGACAACCTCGGAGGACAAAAGGAGTCTAAGCCCAACAACTCGCTTTCGGGATCGTTAGATTTGACGCTGAAGAACTTAAGGCTTGCCTATTCATTAAATAACACTGAATCACAGACCATTGTCCCGCAGTCGCTGAAAAAAAGCGGGGAAACCATAAATTCCAACCAGACATTGACCGCGACTTTCGGGGCTTTTAATTTCGGCCTTAATACAACAACGACAAACACTGAGGCATGGAACATAACGAATTTCAAAAAAAGCGGAAGCAGCCAACTTGACACTATCGGCTACTCCGCTTCATATGTCGGGAAAGGGCATCTTTCGTCGCTGAATTTCAAGCGTTCGACAAATTCAAATACCGGAGTTACGGGTTTGGACACCGGAACCACGCATAAAACGAATTCCGAAGTTATAGCGAACACATACGATTTTACCTCAAAGTTTCTGAAGAACAACAAATTATTATTAGGAGGCGGCTACACCGATTCGATCAAATCGGACTCCTCGAATCCGACGCTGGACGGCAGGGAGGTCGGCGACACGCTGAATCTTAAATATGACCCGTGGACTAATTTCGGCATTAACGCGGACATCACGAGGAAAAGCTCGCCGGGTTATACAAGGGCGCGCAACACTAATTACAAATTCCATTACATACATAAGTTTCACTATGTTCCGTTTAAAAATCTGATTGATTTTAATGCCGCGTTCGCAAACAGCGTTCCCAGCCTGCCGCTGTCCACGACAACAGGCGCGACCACGCCAAGCTCGACGAATTCAACGACGCAGACGGACTCATTTGACATCGCGGTGAAGGATTCGTTTTACCGGGTCAGCAATCTTGGATTTTCGATCAGAACAACGAATACGCCAACCACAACGGGGGCGTCCAACAAGACCAACGGACGTTCGCTGAAGTTCGATGTGGCGCTGCCATACGGCATGAAATGGTCTCCATCATATTCCCGCAGCACATCCGGGGAAGGAGGCTCGTGGCGGCAATCCGAAACACAACAGTGGACTCTCGGATACAACAGGGATAACAAGAAGCTGAGAACCGCCAATTGGACGCGCACGAAAACCACCACTAAGGCGCCGCCGGCCGAGGCAGGCGCCGTTGCCGCGGCCGTGACGCCGCAGACCGGCAACGACCTGTATTCTTTCAACATCAGGCCTTCAACAAACGCTTCCGTTATGCTCTCATACAGCGTTATTCCCGCAGCTTTCTCTAACGAATGGAACATGACCTACAATTATACTTACAACGACAGAGTGAAATTTAACACCGGCTTTAAGATGAACCGGACGAACGGCGCGAGCTTTTCGAGGACAATGAACTGCACGCTCGGCACGTCGGTTTATGTGACGCCAAAGACATACCTTCAAATGGAGTATATGAGAGATATTTCCCGCGCTCGCGCCACCAGCCTGACAGCAGGCAGCGCGATCGGCTCGAACACTGATTTGAAAGCGACGCTGAATTCCAGTTTCTGACCGCTATATGTTTTTTCTCCCGTCCGGCTGTTTTTTGATTGATTTTTAAGCGCGACATTATTAATATACATGAATACGTTTTTGCTCTTTTATTTGTTTTGGCATACCGACAGGAGAACTGAAATGAGCGACAAGCGACAATTCCCGCGTATTGAAGTTAAGGGCATGGTCAAATACCGCGTTCCCGAAAATATGGACATCAGCATGGCGAGCCTTAAGAATATCAGCGCCGGCGGAATCTGTCTGCTTTCTGAATACGACATACTGGAAGGCGCGAAACTGTCGATCGAGTTCGGGCTGCCGGGCGACACGAAACCCGTAATCGGACTCGGAGAAGTCCGTTGGGTCGAGCGAATAGAGCCGCCCATGGGGCGCTTCCGTTTCCGCATCGGCGTCCAGTTTGTTAAAATCAGCCCGGATAAAGAAAGAGCCGTTCTTGATTACGTGGTCAAGCGCCTCAAATCGCAGGTTCACGATGAGATTATCGAACCGGATAAAGCGCTCCCGGCCCGCCGCCGGCTCAACATGCTGATAATCGACGACGATAAAGTCGTCCTCAAACTCGTTGAGGATATCTTCGCGGATAGTTTCCACGTCATAACCGCCAACAACGGCTATATCGGCATCGAGAAGGCGAAGGAATGGCGCCCGGACCTGATTCTGCTCGATATCATCATGCCGGATCTCGACGGCTTCTCGACTCTAATGCTCCTCAAGGATTTTCCGGAGACAAAAGGTATTCCGGTCATAATGCTTTCCGTGCTCCGGGAGAAGAGCAAGGTGTTTCAGGCAATGCAGCACGGCGCCTCCGGTTATATATTGAAGCCTTTCACCGCCGAATCCCTGCTCCGCAAAATCCGAAAAGTCATCAAAATGAACGCGGAAGAAAATTAACCACGGCCGGATTCCTATCGCCGATGCCGGAATTAGCCCGAAGAGCGATTGGGCGCCGGCGGTTTGAAGCATTTTTTATCAGCCCGGGCGCCAGATGCTAATGACGAAAACAGCTTGAATCAAGCGATGCGACCAATGGATTTAATCAAAACGATGCGGCCGGCGCACTGGGTGAAGAACCTGCTGACGCTCGCGCCGCTGTTTTTCTCCGGGGAGGCGTTTCCTTTCCGGGAGCTGGAGCTTAAACGCGAATTGATGGCGTTCGCCGGATTCTGTTTCGCAGCGAGCCTGATTTATATCATAAACGATCTGAAAGATGCCGCGCAGGACCGCGCGGACTTCGTAAAGAAACAAAGGCCGTATGCCGCGGGCCGGTTGTCCGGGGGAGCGATGGCGGCTTTGGCCGTAGCGATGGCGGCTGGGGCGGCGGCGTGTTCGATATCTATCGGCGCCGCCTATTCAGCGATCGTTGCGGCATATGTCTCGGCCATGCTCTTGTATTCGTGGTTTTTCAAGCGGTTCTCCGTTCCCGGAGTGGCGATAATCTCCGGCGGGATGATTCTGAGAATTCTCGCCGGCGCCGTGGCGATAGGCGTCGCTGTTTCGTCCTGGGTCTATCCGTCTGCGTTCCTGCTTGCGTTTTATGTAGTCTCGGGCAAGCGTTTTTATGGAGACGGCGCGGAAGCGGCGTCCGCTTTGCAGGAATGGACATTCCGGGCGGCGGGAGCGGCGACGTTTGTCGTCTATACGGTTTACAGTTTTTCCGGCGCCGGGCCTGAGAAATATCACACGAGCTGGCTGTGGACCACCGCGCCGTTCGTCGGGATTGCGATTTGGCGATATGCTGCGGTCGCCAAACGCGGCGCTCCCGGCCGTGAGCATCTTCAGGCGATTCTCTCGGATTCCATTATTGTCTGCTCGGTTCTCGCGTGGCTGATGGTATTTGCGACTTTGATTTACGCGCGCAGCATTTAGGAAACGCCCCGGTTTGCAAATATTTATAACGCGGCTGCATAAATGATTTTTCATCCGTAGTATAATGAGCGTTGTTCAGAGTTTTATGCGGAGATGAAATGCGATGCTGATATGCGATAATTGCGGGAACACGATTCCCGACGGACGTAAGTTTTGCGGGAAATGCGGAACTCCGGCCGTTCCATTGGCTTCAGCGCCCGAAATTCCGAATATTCCGGGTCCGCCGCCTGCCGCTTTTAAGCCCGGACCAAGCATCGGCCTGGAACCCGACGGCGCGGGCGCTTCCGGCATGGAAATGTTCGACCCGTCGAAAGACAGGCGCACGGGCGAGAAAATCACCGGGCTCGGTTTTTCTCAGGAAAGCGCGCAACAGGCGGAATTCGCGGCCCGGGAAGCGCAAAAGCTCGAGAAGCTCAAGCCGAAACAAAATAGCCAGCCGGAGCCGCCGGCGGAAACGGCCGCCCTCCCGGATGACGAGGAGGCTTTCGTAGCCGCAATGTTGGCTGAAGCCGCTGATAAGAAGAAAAAGAAGAGAAAAAAACTGGGGCCGATTTACAAGGAGCCGGTTTTCTGGCTGGCGCTCGGAACGCTGCTGCTGCTGCCGGCTCTGGCTCTTCCCTGGTTCTATTTTTACGACGGCGAGCCGCTTTCCGCGTTCAGGCTGCCAGTGATTTTCCTTTTTACGGATCGCGTGTATATGGCGCCGTGGCTGACCGTCGGCTCGCTTATAGCCGCGGTGTTCGCAATCAACCTCGCGCTGACGATCTATCCCAAACGAATTGTGACGTTCATGCAGGCGCTCGCTTTTATATCGATACTGCTGACCGCGGGGACGCTGCTTCTCGGCTTGAGGCATTTGAACGCGAAGCAGGGAATCGGGCCTGTGTACGATCAGTATCTGCAGAATCGCGCCGTGGCGCTGCCGAACGACCCGCTTCCGCAGTTGCAGTTGATAAAGAAGGTGGAAATGCTGCCCGCGAGCGGAACGGCGCAGATTCCGAATCCCGTTGCGCCCGGCAGGCCGCCGATAGTCGCGCGGCAGACGGCAAATCCGGCAGCCGGGCAGGTTGTCGTGAATGGAGCGCCGGGAAAGTCGCGGCTTGTGACGCCCGGCGAACTCGCCGCAGTCAAACACGTTCAGGCTGGGAAAGCCGCGACGTCGTGGCTCGGGTTTTTTCTCAGCGTCACCGGCGCCGGCATGTTGTTCACGCTGCTGAGCGCGCTCGTGATTTTCAGAACGGCCCGCAGGTACGCCAATAAATTTAAACATATAGAAATTCAGATACCGGAAAGCGTCGGGGCGCTTATGATCGTCGCCGGAACGGTCATGCTGGTTTTGTTTCTTTTCGCGAGGATATCGCCCGCGCGCTGGTACTACAGCGAGAACGCGCTGCTCAGAATGGCGGGCCGGCCGGACGCCGGAGAGAAGCGGCTCAAAGTCTGCATCGAAGTTCAGGCGCCGGATTATTTATGCCGGAAAGCGCTTGCGAAGAGTTATTGGGAACAGAACAAGCTTAAGGATGCGCTTGCGCTCTATCTGGGCGTGATAAAGGAGCAGCCGGAGTTTCCGGACGCGCGTCTCGACCTCGGCAATTTTTACTACAACAGCAAGGATTACTGGCGGGCGACGGACCAATACCGCAGATATTTGAGTTACCGGCCGTCCGACATGAAAGCGCGTGACAGGTTCTCCAAATCCCTGATATACATAGGGAACCAGCATTCCATTCATCACCGGCACAGCAAGGCGGCGGCGGCTTACGAGGAAGCGCTCAAGGCGCTGAACCGCAACAAGTCCGATCCGGTCCTTCAACTCAAGGCCGGGGAAGCCTATTTGCAGGTCGGGCGGTACGGCGACGCGGTCGCGCATCTTGCGGTCTCGGCGGACCTGCAGCCGCAGAACTTCGATCTTCAGATCAAGGTCGCAAAGCTTTACGAGGCGCGCCGCGAATTGGAAAAAGCGCTCGTTTATTACAAAAAAGCGATCGCCGCGCGGCAGGACCAGACGATCGCATATATTTATATCGGGAATCTTTACCGGGACCGTTACAGGGACAAAGAGAAGGCGAGGGAGTGGTACCGGAAAGGGATCGATGCGAATCCGGTGAATGATGCGGCGCCGGCCGCCCGCAAGGCTCTTGAGAACTTGCAATAACATCTGATATCTAGTAATGTTATTGTCTGAAGTATTATTAATAGAGGCGGCAAGCCGCCATTTGCGTCATTGGAGAGTTTTCACGTTCGTAATATAACCGAAAAGCATATGCCGAGGTGAGGGGATGAGTTTATCCAAAAAGTATCGCGTCGGGCTGATCGCAGGGCTGGCGATGTTGCTGCTGGCTGTAGCGACGCCGCGCATTTTAGCCCAGACCGGCTGGGATCATTACCAAAAGGCGCTTCAGCTTCAGCAGGAAAACAGACAGTCAGAGGCTATCGCCGAATTGACGAGCGCTGTCGAAAAGGAGCCCGAAAACGCGTTTTATCAGAATGCGCTTGGGCTCGCTTTCATTGACGCCGCGAAGTATGAGGAAGCTTTCAAATACCTCAAGAAAGCGGTTGAACTGGACCCGAAGCTGGCGGAGGCGCAAAGCGGATTGGGCGTTTGCTATAACGCCAAAGGCGATTACCAGAACTCGATCGAATCGTTCAAGCAGTCGCTTGCTCTCACGCCGGCCGAAAGTCCCGACCTGGCGATTCTGCACAATAACATCGGGCAGAATTATTATCTCATGAAAAATTATGACGAAGCGGAAAAAGAGCTTCGAACGGCGATTTCGCTGAACGACAAGCTGCTGACGGCCTACGTCAATCTTGGGAACGTATATACGGAACGCGGCGATTTTAAGAACGCCGTGGCCTATCACGAAAAGGCCGTGGAGCTCGCGCCCGACTATCCGCTGCCGCGAAACAATCTGGCGTTCGCGTACTATAAGCTGGGTAAATATGACGACGCGATCAAGCAAATGGAAGAAGTGATGAAGTTCGATCCGCAGAATGAGCAATTCAAAAGAAATTACGAGTTTCTCAAAGCGGAAAGGGAAAAGCAGGCGGCCAACACGTATGCCGAAGGAACGCTGAAGGGGTTGCCGAAGGAAATGACGCTGAAGCCGAAACCGGAGGGCGAAGCGCCGGCGATGGCGCAACAGCCGCAGGAAACGCCAAGCGCGGCTCAGGCTCCTGCCGCCGCCGAGCCAGCCGCCCCGACCGCTGTCGCTTCCGCGCCCGCGGCGGAGAATAATGCGCCGCAGCCGCGCATGAGAACGCAGACGAAGCCGGCGGAGAAGCCGAAACCCGCCGAGCCGGCGGCTAAAAAGCAGCCGGAAGCGAAAAAACCGAGGCCGGAACCGGCGCAGGTTGCCAAGCAGCCAAAGGCTGAGCCAGTTAAGGCCGCGCCGCAGCCCGCCCCGGCGGAAGAGGCGGTTTTGCTCTCCGCGGCGAATGTCCCGGAACGCAAATCCGCTGACGCCGGCTCGCCGGAATATACGCGAAAATCCATCAAGCCCGCTCCGGCGCCGGAGCCGACGAAAGAAGAAGCGGCGAAAATCGAACGCGCGAAACGCGAGGCCTTGGCCGAGCAGCGAGCGACGGAATTCTACCGCGCCGCGAAATACGATCTCAAGGTCGGCGATCCGGATAACGCGGAACGCAACATCGAGCGGGCGCTTGCTATTTATCCCGATAATATCGATTTCAAAACGGTCAGGGGCATGGTTGACGAGCAGCGCGGATTTCTGCATCAGGCCGCGGCGGCGTACAGAGAAGTGTTGAATGAAAACCCCGGCCACTCAACCGCCCGCAATAGTCTCGGCTATGTGGACCAGCTTCTCAAAAGGCCGGAAATGGCGCGCGAGGAGTTCGAAAAGGCGATCGCTTCAGACGCCGCAAACGGTTGCGCCGCAGCCAATCTCGGTTCGGTCAAGGTTCTGCTCGGCGACTGCGACGCCGGCGTTCAACTCCTGACCAAGGCCATAGAACTCGGGTGTCTCAAGGCCGGCGTTTTGAACAACATCTCGATCTGTTATTTTGAAAAAGGCGATTTCATGAACGCTCAGGAACTCGCCCACCGAGCGCTCAAGCTCGATCCTCACAATGATACCATTATCTCGAATTTCAGTTTCCTGGTAGATAAATCCGGGCTTAGCTTCGAACCTATCCACTTGCCGAAAGACACCGAACTTGAACCCTATTTCAGGGTTTCCGGAGTTGACGCGGAGGTTCCGCTGATGTCGCTGACGCCAGTGGCGCCGCTCGATTTTTACGAAGTGTTCAAATCGAACTACCACAAACGGACTGTTCTGGTTCTGCCGTTCGAGAATCTGCCGGGCACCGAGCGCTGGACGCCGACGCCCGCCGAGACTTATACAAAACGGCTTGTAAAATCGCTTTCAGAATCCGGATACTTCAACGTAGTCGTGCCGGAAGAGAATCTCGCATTCACGACCTATCGTGAGAAAACCGCCGACGCATACGTCCAGAAGATGTTGAACAAGTATCCTGCCGATATTGTTTACATAGGGAAAATAGGCCGCCAGCATTTGACCGACAAGGTAAATACGCGCTACAAAGGCCTGAAGAAGAAAGACTATGTGGAAGGCGATTATCCGATAGAAACGCGGGTAATCCTTGTCGGGGAAAAGAAGCCGCTTTACGACGATGAGCTGGTCGGGACCGGTTTTCTGGACGGCGCGGTGTCGTCGACGCTGCAGTACAGCCAGATAAACGACATCAAGTCGCGCGCGTTTGATGATTACTGCTTCAGGGTCAGCAACGTCATCCTCGATTATTTTCATTTGATAAAAACGCCGGTGAGGCACGACGTCGTCAAGACGGTTTACAGGGAACCGGGCGATGTCGTCAAGTTCTGGCGGTGACGCAGGCGCGATTGGCGGGCGCGGCGAAACAATCCGATTTAAATTGAGTTCAACCGCCGGGGTCTGCCCGGCGATAATTATCTCTGGGAGGGATTACGAATGAAAGCGGTGAGATTACATGCGAAATGGGCTCCGAAGCCGGGCTTCAAGCTTGGCGCAAAGGACATCGACGGCGTACAGACCTATTTAGGAAGCCTGGTCTGGAAGAATCCGGTTTTGAAAATTGAGGATGTCGAAGTTCCCGAACCGGGTCCGAACGAGGTTTTGATAGAGGTTAAGGCGTGCGGCATCTGCGGTTCAGACGTGCACATGGCGCAGCCCGACAATAAGGGTTATATCTGGTATCCGGGGCTCACGGGATTCCCCGCCACGCTGGGACACGAGTTCAGCGGCATAGTGGTGAAGAGCGGCCCCGGCGCGATCAGCAAGCGGACGGGCAAGCCGTTCAAGGCCGGCGAAGCGGTCACGGCTGAAGAGATGCTGTGGTGCGGACGCTGCCGGCCCTGCGCGGACGGTTATCCGAACCACTGCGAGAAGCTCGATGAGATCGGGTTCAACGTCAACGGAGCGTTCGCGAAGTACATAGTCGTTCCGGACCGCGTCGTGTGGAGTCTCGAAGCGCTGAGAAAGAACTATAAGGGCGATGAGCTGTTCATAGCCGGCAGCCTTGTGGAGCCGACGTGCGTGGCATACAACGCGGTTGTGCAGCGCGGGAAAGGCATTCTTCCGGGCGACTTCGTTGTGATATGCGGCGGCGGGCCGGTAGGCCAGGCGGCGACAGCGATATTGAAGCGAATGGGAGCCGCGGCGGTAATCATGTCCGAACCCGAACCGAGCCGCGCGAAGATGGCCAAGGCGCTCGGCGCGGACTATGTCATCAATCCGCTCAAAGAGAATTTCGTTGAAAAAGTTTTGAAATATACAGACGGGCATGGCGCGGATCTCTATCTCGAGGCGACCGGACTGCCCACGCAGGTTTATCCGCTCATCGAGCAGGCTGTATGGGAAGGCCGCTCGTGCAATGCGACGATAGTCGTCGTAGCCCGCGCGGACGCCAAGATGCCGGTTACGGGCGAGGTGCTCCAGGTTCGCCGCGCGGAGATTATCGGCGCTCAGGGCCACTCCGGAGACGGCACGTTCCCGCGCGTCATCAACTGCATGGCTTCCGGCATGGACATGACGAGAATGGTCACGAAGAGGATCAAGCTCGCGCAGGTTCCGGAAAACATAGTCAGGCTGCGCACGAACCGGACAGACTGCAAGATCACCTGTCTGCTTTAAGAAACGCGCGATAGAGCAGGGTATTAGACGAAAGGCCCCGGATAAACGGTCAAAGCGTTTTTCGGCCGGGTCCGGGGCCGAAAGTCTATATGCTTTGTCTAAAGAGACAATAGTTTCGAAATCGCCGCCGTTGCGCGTGGTTTCGAAATCAAAACAAATTGCGCCGGGTTGGTTATGGCTTCGGATCAGGATAGCTCCTATGGTCATCTTGAGAAGGACTTTAGCGTTCTTCGCACGATCGCGTCCGAATTAATCCACGAAAACGCAGAACTTAAGAACAGCATCGACGAGAAGGAACGAGAGCTCGACCTTCTCTATTCCATGATGCGCCGGATCACGTTCGTGATGGACTGGCATGAGATTCAGGAGATGGTAGTGGATCTGATCATGGATTTTTTCTCCGTGGTGCGATTCTGCATGATAGCGCTTTTCGACGAACGGACGGGGCTTATGCTGCGCTACAGGGAACGCGGCGCCGAAGAGCAGGTGGCCGACCAGCTCAACGTGCCTTTCGACATCAACGAGAACACGAGGTGGGACGAAGTGGTCGGCTCCGACGAATGGAGCAGCTATTTCTCGAACCTCGGTTTTATTAAAAGCCTTCAGACTTCTTTTATTCCGCTCGTCCTCAAAAACAAGGAAATCGGTTTTCTTATGATCTGCAAACCGAAAAACCTCGAATACGGAAGGGGCGAATGGCAGTTCCTGACGACGATCACCAACTACTGCGCCGTGGCGCTCGATAACTCGAAGCTGTATCAGCTCGCGACTACCGATGAATTGACCGGCCTGTTCAACCGCAGGTATTTCATGAACCGACTGGACCGCGACATGAGCCGAGCGACTCACCGCAACTCGTCCGTGGCGATGCTGATGGCGGACCTGGACCACTTCAAGCAGATCAACGACATGCACGGACATCCGGCCGGCGATCAGGTTCTTATAGCCTTGGGCGAGCGGCTCAGGAATGCGGCTGACAGTTCGGGCATCGTCTGCCGTTTCGGAGGCGAAGAGTTTACCGTTCTGTTGACGAATATAGAAAAAAAAGAGGCCGTGGCGAAGGCCGAGCTCGTTCGTGAAGCGGTCGGCTCGACGCCGTTCACATTTTATTCCGACGGCGAGGAGATTTCGCGGACTATTACGATAAGCATCGGAGTCGCGGTGTATCCCGACGACGCGGATGACGCGGCGGGCGTGATAAACAAAGCGGATCAGGCGTTGTATCTCGCGAAGGCCTGCGGAAGGAACCGCGTCATCGCTCACCAGTGAGCGGAGGGAGCGGAGGCGAACTGAAATGAATGCTGCGGACTATTGCGCGGTGTACATAACCGCCGGCGGCGAGGAAGAAGCCGAACGGATTGCGTCGCTGCTTGTCGAAAAGCGGCTTGCCGCATGCGTGACGCGCGTCGGCCCGATACAGTCGGTTTACCGCTGGAAAGGCGCGGTCGAGAGCGCGGCCGAGGTTCTTCTGATAGCGAAAACAAAGGTCTCGACGTTCGAGGCTTTGCGAGTGGCGGTTCGGGCGGCGCATTCGTATGAAGTCCCGGAAATTGTGGCTCTGCCTCTCTCGGACGGAGACGCGGACTACCTGAGATGGATAGAAGAAAACGCGGCGGGCGAAAATGAGTGATTCCTCGATAATCACGCTTATGACCGATTTCGGCGACCGTGACGCTTACGCCGGAAGCATGAAGGGCGTCATCCTGTCGGTCGATCCGGACATAAAGATAGTTGACATAACGCATCAGGCTGCGCCGTTCAATCTGGCTTCGGCGGCGTACATTCTGTCGACGTATTACGCGCTGTATCCGCCGGGAACGGTGCATGTGGCGGTGGTCGACCCCGGAGTGGGCGGCCCGCGGGCGCCGATAGCGGTGGCAGCCGGAGGCTACTATTTCGCGCTGCCGGACAACGGCCTCCTGACGATGGTTCTGGATGCCTGCAAAGACGGCTGCCGGGCGCGGCTGATAGAGAATCCTGAACTGATAAGGGAAGATGTCAGCGCGACGTTCCACGGCCGCGACATTTTCGCGCCGGCGGCGGCGCGGCTCGCGACCGGCTTTCCGTTCGACGAGGTGGGGCCTCCGATTTTGAGGCCGGCGGCGCTGGAAAGCGCGAAACTTTCCGTCTCGGCGAACGCTATTGCCGGCTCCGCCGTGCATATCGACCATTACGGCAGCTATATCACAAATATAACGGAAGAACGCATGAGCCGTTTCGAGGGGCCGCCGCTGCTCGTGAGGATAGGCTCGTTCACCATCATGGGTTTGTCTCGCACGTTTACGGACAAGCAGCAGGGCGAGTTGCTCGCATACATCGGCAGCACGGGGCATTTGGAGATCGCGGTGTCGCGCGGAAGCGCGCGCGAATCGATCGGCCTCCCGGCAGGCGCGGAGGTCACTGTGCGATGGCGCGACTCCGCGGGTTGATGCTCATTTTCTTATAATACTTATATACAGAATCGCTGCCGCGCAGCGGATGCCGCGCGCAGGCAAGACCCGGAGATGATTTCGAGTTGAGAAAACCGAGCGCAGATCGAAAAGCGTTGAAAATAATTCAGTTCATTTTCGCCGTAGCGTTCGCGGCCGCAATGCTGTCGGCGCCGGCGCGCGCGGGTTTTTTGGACCTGGATGAAGTGAAAGAAGTGAAGCTGGGCAAGGAGGCGGCCGAAGCGGTCATAAAATATTACGGGCTTACCGGCGACGCAGCGGAGGCCCGCCGCGTGAGCGCCATCGGCCGCGAAGTCGTCAAGATATGCGACCGCACGGGAATTGAATACCATTTCTATGTTATCGACAGCGATATGATTAACGCGTTCGCTCTCCCCGGGGGCTATATTTTCATGACGAGCGGCCTCATGGATTTCGTTGACGATGACGACGAACTGGCGTCCGTCATAGCGCATGAGGTCACGCACATCGCGAAAAAGCACGGCGTGGTCATGTATAAGAAAAGCATGAAGGACGCGATGGTCAATTTTCTGATATTGGTGCTGACCCGGGACCCGAATGCGATTGTGGCCGGGCAGATGATGCAGCAGTCGAGAGCGGACATTTACGGACGTAGCGCCGAGATTGAAGCCGACCGGTTCGGCCTCGAATACGCTTATAAAGCCGGTTACGACCCGGCCGGTTTCATGCGTTTTATAATGAAGCTTCAGAGGTACGAAACGCACAGTCCGGATATGCTCTATGACTATTACGACTCGCATCCGCCAATGGAATTGAGAATAGAGCTGATCGCCGAGAATTTCAGGCGGCTGGGGCTTGAACCCCCCAAGGGTTTGAATTATGAGATCGCGGGGCGGCTGATTGCGATGGAGGTGTGCGAGGAGAACGGGAAGAAATGCTACGGCGCGATCAAAGGCCCCCAGGGGGAGCTGTTGCGAATAGGCGACGCAGGCGAGCAGGGCTCGCCCTATCTTCGCGCCCGCAGGATCGTGGCGGCACTCAACCGTTTATTTGCGGCAAAAGTGGGAATATATGAGGTGAAAAAAATAAGCGACGCCGGCGGCGCCGGTCTGATCGCCCGCAACACGGTGATCGCGCGGGCTCTCAAGGGCGATGTGGACGTCAACAACGCCGAATCGGAGGATGCGCTCGCCGATATGTGGCTCAACAATTTGAAGAAGTTTTTGTGGAACGACTTTCTGAAAGAGGACCTCTGATATGCAAAAAGCGCTTCTGGTGGATGACGAAGAGAGAATACTGAACAGTTTCTCGAAAGGCCTTGAGTCGATCGGCTGGGAGGTGGCGACAGCGCTTTCCGGCGCCGCCGCGCTCGAACTTCTGGAAGCCGAGCAGCCGGAAGCGGTGATTACGGACCTGGTGATGCCAGGGATGGACGGCCTCGCGCTGCTCGCGGAGATAAAAAAGCGGGACCCGCAGTTGCCGGTCATAATTGTAACCGGGCACGGAACGGTTGAGACGGCTGTCAGGGCGATGAAAGAGGGCGCGTTTGATTACATAACGAAGCCGTTCAACCTCGATGAGGTGGACATGATTCTGCGGCGGGCGGTCGAGCACAAGCGCCTGCTGGCCGAGAATGTCGCGCTCAAGAATCAGATACGGAAACAGTTTTCATTCAGCAACATAATCGGCGTCGGCGACACTATGCAGGGTGTCTACCGCGTCATGGACAAGATCAAGGACACGCGGAGCAGCGTGCTGGTCACCGGAGAAAGCGGCACGGGCAAGGAACTGATAGCGAAGGCGATCCATTTCAACGGGTTTCTGCGCGACAAGGCGTTCGTGACGGTCGACTGCGCGTCGCTGGCGGAGAATTTGCTGGAGAGCGAATTGTTCGGGCATGTGAAGGGCGCGTTCACGGGAGCGCACCGCGACAAGGAAGGCTACTTCGAGGCCGCGGACGGCGGCACGATTTTTCTCGACGAGATCGCGGAGTTCAGCCCGCATCTTCAGACGCGGCTTCTGCGTGTTTTGCAGGAGGGGGAATTCTCGCGCGTCGGCGACAACCGCACGGTGAAGGTTCATGTGCGCGTCATAGCCGCGACGAATAGGAATCTCGAACAGGCGGTCCGGCAGGGCAAGTTCCGCGAGGACCTATATTACAGGCTCAACGTAATTCACCTCGTGGTTCCGCCGCTCAGGAAGCGGCTCGAGGATATTCCCGATCTCGTCACTCATTTTATCGCTCAGTTCAACGAAAAATTTTCTAAAAATGTCGACGGGATCAGCCCGGAAGCGCTGTCTGTTTTCGCCTATTACAATTGGCCGGGCAACGTTCGCGAGCTGGAGAATCACATGGAGCGCAATATCATTTTCTGCGACGACAGGACGATACACCCGCGCCACCTGCAGGAGCCGCTTAAGTCGCTTGTCGAAACCGGCGTAACTTCCGAAGGCATCAAGGATCTCGCCGAACGCACTTATAAGGACGCTAAGAATCTCGTCGTCAAAAAATTCAACAAGGATTATTTCACGGAACTTCTCAATCGCAGCGGAAGCAACATCAGCGAGGCTTCGCGCAAGAGCGGAATAGAACGAAGTTGCTTTTACAGGATGCTGAAAAAATATGACATCCCGATCGAGGAAAGGGAATGAGTTTTTTCGCCGGGCGCGTTTTGTTTTCCAATTTTTAACATTCCTTCGCGCTAATTTTGTTATTTCCCCGCCGCAACTTTGTCATTTCGAGCGAAGCGGAAAACTTTAATTCGCTTTTTCTTTCTTTAAACCCCAATTGCCAATGATAACGGTTGTTTAATTGGAGATTCCTCGCTTCGCTCGGAATGACAGAATAAAAAAGGAATTACAAAACAAAGCGAAGCGTTAGAGGAAGTGAAGTTATAACAAGATGAAAGATTACATGTGGGGGTTAGCTGTCAGTTTCCGGTGTCGCCAGTGATCGGCAGGTAGAAACCGCTGATTTTTTTGCCCTGTTCTAATTCTTCAATCATATGTTTTTGGCGGATGTCGAAGAGCGCGCGGTCGAGAGTTCCTTTTTTCAGGCCGAGTTTTTCTCCGGGGATGTCGATTTCCGGGTCGTCGATTTTCTCGGTTTGTCCGGCGCTGATGAGTTCGCCGATGGTTTTGTTGAATATTTCCTTTTCGCCCTCGTCGAATCGCATGCCGATTGAAACGACTGCGCCGGAGGACTGGTTTTCCATCGGCGCAAAGCGTGCGGGCAGCGGATTTTTATTGCTTTTGGCCGGGCAGAAAATGTTGTGGCCGAAGAAGCGGGTCACCGCTTTTACGCTTCCGCACCGCGGGCAGACGGGAGCGGGCGCCGTCCCGGCGGCTTTCATGTCGCTGTATTCGATCTCGAACGTGCGGGATTCAGCATCGCCTTTGCACTTGTTGCAGATGTATACGAGCGTAATCATTCTCTCACGTTTTCCGTCTGCCGTATTTGAGGCGTCCGCGCCGCGCGCAATCTTTGAGGAAGCTTCGCCGTATTCGAAAAGCTTTGCGTTTCCCTGTCCAAAGAGTAACATCGAAAAAAAATATCGTCAACAAAGAAACGGGCGGGGCGGTTTATAAGTTAGGCAGTTTGTGCTTTAATATTTACTGACGCATTTTTTAGAAACGAACTGAATGATGACGCGTATCGCAAGGCCATGCACTAAGTGCTATAGAACGATCCCCGCGGACCGGACGCGCTGCCCGTGGTGCGGCGACCGCTCCGGGGAAAAGGAGCGGGCTTTTAGCCACGCGGATGAGCGGTTGGCGTATGCGCTTCTGATCATCATGTTTTTCGGGCTGGCAGCCGGCGGCTACTGGCATCGATATTATTACAAAAAATTCGTTTATCCCAATGAGATGGTCCCGGTGAAAACCGGCAGCTTCAAGCGTTGTCCCGTCAACGGAATAGATTACGACCTGAAGATCGAAACGATAGCGGTTCCGCGTAGCGACGAAGGCAAATATAGCGTAAAGAAAATCGAGTCGTGCCCGCCGGAAGTTTTTCTCAGGCCGGTAAATCCCGGAATTAAAGACATGAGAAACAAGCTTGTGGATGTCGAGTTGCTCAGAAACGACGAACGGGCGAGAGCGGTAAAAAGAATCTATCCTAATATGAATCGAGTCTCCGCGTGGTATGTGGGACGTCGAATTCTGGCGCTCGGGATGAACAAGCAGCAGGTTTTGATTGTGCTTGGCCGTCCGACGAGCGAGGAGTATTTCGCCCGCGACGGCAAGCGCGTCGAGCGGTGGGGGTACGGCGACCCGGTGTACGGGCTCGCGGTGTCGAATCGTTATGCGGATTTTCAGGACGGGAAGCTGGCGGCTTTTTCCGCGGGAAGCCCCATGCCGGTTCGCAACAGGCTGGAACTCGTTATAAGATAGAAAAATCAATCCGGATTATTCTCAAAGCATTATCAATCCGTTTTCAGATGGCCGAAAACTCAGCGTCCGTTTTCGCATTTTGAAATGAACGCTTCGACCGCGTCGCGGTTCGGCAACGACGGTTGCGCGCCGAGCCGCGTTGTGGAGAGCGCGGCGACGCAGTTGGCCAGCCGGACCGCTTCCTCGATCGGTTTTCCCTCGGCGATGAACACGGCGAGGCCGCCTGTGAACGAATCGCCCGCGGCGGTCGTGTCCACGACATCTACTTTCGCGGTGGGGACGTGGACGGCCTTGTCTTTGTCCAGCAACAAAACGCCGGCGCTTCCGAGAGTAACGATCACCGTCTCCACGCCGCGCGAGGATATCTCGCGCGCCGCCTCTTCCGCGCTCGCCGCGTCCGTCACGTTCATCCCGCTCAGTATCTGCGCCTCTGTTTCGTTCGGTTTCATTATCTGAACGTTTTTATAGTAAAAGTCCTCGAGAGCGCACGCCGGCGCCGGGTCCATGATCACCGGCACGTTATGCTTGCGCGCGATTTTCACCGCTTTCTCGTTCACCTTCATAGGTATTTCGAGTTGCAGGAGCAGCATGTCAGCCTGCTTAATAACTTCCTCCGCCGCGACGACGTCCTCAGGCCGGCAGACCATGTTCGAGCATGGGACCATGACGATGCTGTTGTCGCCGTCCTCGTCGAGCACGATGGCCGAGCAGCCGGTGCCCGCCGGGTCGCGCTTCACATAGTCGACGTTGACTCCGGCGCCTGAAAGGCTCTCCAGAATCTGGTCTCCGAAAACGTCGGCTCCGACGCGGCCGACCATGTGGACCTGCGCGCCGAGAAGCGCCGCCTGCATCGCCTGATTTGCGCCTTTGCCGCCAGGCGCCATGTTGAACGATTTTCCGATAACGCTTTCGCCCTTGAGCGGGCGCCTTGGCGTTTTGAATATGAAATCCATCACGAAACTTCCAACGACTACTATTTTCACCATGATTCAATCCTCCATCATGTCTGATGCGGGTTAATTATATCATCATTAAGAATCGAGGTTCAATCGCCGTGTTTATGATCGTGAGAATCGTGGCTGTGGGCGTCGCCGTGGCGGTGGGCGTGGCCGATGTGGTCGTGTTCGTGCTCGTGCCATTTGCCCGTGTGTCGGTGTCGGTGCGCGTGTTCGAGGTTCCATTCGCGCAGTTTGTCCTCGTCGGCGAGAATCACGGAGACAGGCCCCTCGGCGATTATGCGCTTATCCTCGCCGAAGACGTAAACCCTGTCCGCGAGTTCGGAGACGAAGTGAAGGTCGTGCGTCGCCGTGACGACGGTTTTCCCTTTTTCGCTCGCCTCGATCACGATGTCCATCAGGTCGCGGCAGCTTCGCGGGTCGAGGCCGGAAGTCGGCTCGTCGAGCAGCAGAACGTCGGGGTTGAGCGCCATGATGCAGGCGATGGCCGCGCGTTTTTTTTCTCCCAGGCTGAGTTCGTGAGGCGCGCGGTCCCGGAGGCGCTCGATGCGCAGGGCGGTGAGGGCGGATTCGGCGCGGCTGACAGCCTCGTCGCGCGGAAGGCCGAGTTGCGCGGGCCCGAACAAAATGTCGTCCCATACGGTCGGCGAAAAAAGCTGTATCTCCGGATTCTGGAACAGGAGGCCCACTTTGCTTCTGAAGAAACTATTCGCCGCGCCGCGCAACGTGTCTTCGGAAAGCTCGCGGCCCATGAATTTAACCGATCCCGAGTCTGCGAAGATCAGGCCGTCCAGCATGCGGAGAAGAGTGGATTTCCCGGACCCGTTGGCGCCGAGAAGCGCAACTTTTTCGCCGGGAGCGATGTTCAGGCTGACGTCGAGCAGAGCCGGATAACGGCCCGCGTAAGAGTATGAAACAAGATCCGCTTCGAATATATTCATCTGAATCCCCCGGCGAAGTAGGCGGCGATAATCCCGCACGCGACGCATGCGGTCCAAAACAGGTCGGCGGCCCCAGGGCGCGCCGTCTCGATGAAGCGCGCCTCGCCGGTGAAGCCGCGGGAGACCATCGCCTCGTAAACATTGTCGCTCATGCGCAAAGTGCGCGAGAGAGTGGCGCCCATCCGGCTGGCCACGAACTCGCGACCGCCGCGGCGGTCGGCGGGCCGCACTGAGCGGCTTCGCCTCGCCATGTATAGCTCTTCTATGAAAGAGAGCATGAAAAATATGTATCTGTAGCTGATTCCGAGAATCATCACGAAGATAGTTGGAACCTTGACGGAAGACAGCGCGCGAAGAAGCGAGGTCCATTTTGTCGTCAGCGTCAGCAAAACGATGAACGAGACGGAGGCGGCGACGCGCAGCACGAATATCAGAGCCGATTGGGCGCCCTGATGCGTTATGTTGACATTCCATGCGCCGAGTTGGAACAAATGCGCGAGCGTTTCGCCGGGAACCGTGACGAGCGCCGGCAGCGCAATTACGCCTGAAAACAGGGGTATGAAAAACCAGACGCGCTTGATGAAAAACAGGGCCGGAATTCCGGAGGCGAGCGCAAGCGCGAGCGTCGCAGCGTAGAACGCCGCGAGGAATTCAGCGCGGCGGCACAGGCTTACGGCGACTATCAAGGAGAGGATGGTTATGAGCTTAACGCGCGGGTCCAGCCGCTGCATCAGGCCGTCGCGCGCGGCGAATTCATTCGAGAAAACAATCTCGCGGAAAAGCTTCGAGAGCGCGCGGATCGTTCTTTCTGAGAATGCCTCGGCTTTCTTTCCGCCTCCGTCCGCGGGCCATGAGTCGCCGAATGGAGAAAGTGAACTTCCGTGCGCTTGTTTGTCAGCGTCATTCAATTTGGATTATTTCAGAGGCGGCGGCTATAGGGAAGCGGCGCCGCCGATCCCTTCTTTTCG